>Ga0315903_10001480_pt1 | contig 35647 bp, 60 predicted proteins | sample LakEriMetagenome_7_FD_203524 | JGI IMG/M metagenome (GOLD analysis project Ga0315903, IMG submission 203524) | Freshwater fungal communities from buoy surface, Lake Erie, Ohio, United States - Buoy 2 MA119 | ecosystem: Environmental > Aquatic > Freshwater > Lake | place: USA: Lake Erie, Ohio...
GATAAGATTGGTGGTGGATTGCAAAATCTTTTCATCTACGAACCAACTGAACCAACCACAGATAGAGTAAGAGTATTCAGTAACAACTATTATGCTTGGTCTTCTGGTGATTATGGATACTATGGTAAGACCTTAATTAATGGTGGTGGATTGGAGATTGACATTAAACCAACTTGGACGATTGGTGGGCAATATAATAATATGAATATTAATCTGGATGGTGTCGATAGCACTTCTAAACTTCTTAAAAATCATTATGGAATATTTAATATGTTCCGTGGTAATACATTCTCACTCTTAACAAATGCTGGTTTTACCCAGAACAAATATAATGTTAAGAGAACAGTTCAAGGTATCTTTGGAAATGAAAGTTCAACACAAGGGAAAGAATGGTTTGTAAATAACAGACTATTCTGGCACCTCAATAAGAATGTAAGACCATTTGTTGGTTACACTGTTAGTAACTATCAAAGAGATGGATTTGTTGAAAATGGTGCCGTTATATCAAAAAGAAATGTTGATGCTATAAACAAAACTTCACATTCCGGTGAGGTTGGTCTAAATATTTCGCACCGTTTTGGTGGAAAGAAAAAGGATTTATTTGGAGTAACTGTTGGTGGTTCTTATGAGACTAGTGGAATGATTGAGGCATCTGCTTCTGTTGATTATAAAGAGATGGTTGTTATTGAAGGAATTCATCAAATCAATGATGGCGTTTCTAATACAGCAGTTTCTGCAAAACTTAAATTTAAGTTCTAAAATCCTAAATAACAAAGACATCATCGCAGGAACTGATGGAAAACAAAAGGGAAAAATGTATGAGTCAGATTATTCGTATTGCGATTTTGGGTTGGTCTGCCGCACTACTGACAGCAAGTTATGCTGGTGCTCTCGCTAAAATGGATCCTACCTTTATTGCAACCGTATTCACTGCCTCTGCTGCAACCTTTGGTATTAACACAATGAAGAAGGGTGGCGATGATGATGATAAAAAGAATGAAGAACCAAAAAGGGAGGAAGTTGTAGAAACTCCTCCTACACCACCAGCACCAGAAGTTGTTGCTGCTGAACCAACCCTTGAAGAAAGAGTTGAAGTATTGGAAGGTCAAGTACAACCTCGCACAGGTGGAGCATAATGGCAAAGTCCGCAAACAAAGGTAAGAAAGGTTCTGCTGGCGGTAAGCAATCCAAGCAAAATCAAGGTAATGCAACCGCCAAAAAAGCAAAGAATGGTGGCAAGAAAAAATAATGGAATTCATTGCTTTTATGATCGTTGGGTATTCTGAGATTAGTCCTGGTAGTTGTCAGTTGGATTATTTTAGATACAATGAAGTTCATTCGCTTGTAATACCGTGCCAAGAGAGTGGAACACTCCAAAGAGGGAGTGTTGGAATGCTCCCATCCATCAAATACTCAAAGCAATAGATAATCACACCCGTCTTCACATGGAGACGGGTGATTTTTGGCATGAAGAACAGGCCCAGATATTGAGAAAGTATGTAAAGGATTTGAAAGTCTGGATACATAAACAAGAAGGATGGTGGGATGAATGAAGAAAATCATCACAGCAATCGGATTATCATTAACTTTAGCATTTCCCGCAATTGCTAATTCTTTAGAACCAACACAACCGACAGTAAAACCATACAGTGCTGCTGCAATGGGTTGTATGATACTTCTAGAATGTACTGAAGGCGTAGAAAAACTTACAGTAGATTCTGAACTATTAAAAAATCCAGACTTTGATCCTTTCAGAGAAGAAATAAAAAGAATCATTGCTTCTCTTGATAGTGTAAATGTTCCTGTATATGTTGCACCTGAAAGATACTTTACACCAAGAACAGTGGGATTATATAAACCAAACTACAATCGTTTCTTTGTGAATGAACAACTTCTTAAAGATCCAAGAGAGTTTCTTGGAACGATGAGGCACGAGGGGTGGCATGTTGTTCAAGATTGTATGGGTGGTGGATTGCAAACATCTTTTATGGCTCAGGTGCATCAGGACTCTGAAATTCCTGCTTGGGTAATGAAGCAGACTCGTTTAACTTATGAATCTATGATGCAGAGTCGTGCTGTTCCTTGGGAAGCAGATGCTAACTGGGCAGAAGAACAATCAAATGTGACTGCTGAAAAGTTAGAGATGTGCGCTAAGGGTCCTTTGTGGGATCAAATTCGTCCTACACCAATGACGATGGATTGGTTGATTGGTTGTGGATGGATGAAACCACAAGAAGGTAAGTATCCTTATTATCCAAACAAAAAAGTAGAGTATTGTACAGAAGGTAAATATTGATGGATTTTCCATGGGGAGTTGTTACAATATTGGGATGCGGTCTTATCTTTACTGCATATGTAATTTACTACATACTAAAATTAGCGCACGAGGAAATGAAAGATGAAAAACCTAGCACTCATACTATCAACGACAAGCCTTCTCATTAGTGGAGCACTTTGTTATGGTGCTTATATAACTTATAAAAAAGCAGAAGCAATTCTCAATAACCCAGAACAGTTTGTTGGTAAAGTTGTTGAGAATCAAGTTAACAAAGCATTTGAAAAATTACCCATTCCAAAACTAAATAGTGAGAAGTTTAAGTTGCCATTCTAATGGATAAAGACCCATATATTTACAGAATCAAATCTGTCCTTAAAGTCGTAGATGGTGACACTATTGATGCTGCTATTGATCTGGGGTTTGATATCTCTCTCACTAAGAGAATTCGTCTTGCTGGTGTCGATACCCCAGAGAGCAGAACAACTGATACGAAAGAAAAGGCACTTGGTCTTGAAGTTAAAGAATGGCTCAAGAAAAAGTTAGAAGGTCAAACTGACGTTATTGTTAAAACAGAACTCCCAGATTCTACTGAAAAGTATGGTAGAATTCTGGGACATTTGTTTATTGGTGATAAGGAAGTATCCGCAGTCAATAAAAAGAAATCCGTTAATCAGCAGATGATTGATGAGGGATACGCTTGGGAATATGATGGTGGAACAAAGAAAAAAGATTTTGCTTTATTGGAGGCAAAACGCAATGGAAACAAAGGAACTATCTGAAGAAGAACTTAAAAGAAAAAAAGTCGAGAAAGATAATATCTTCCTCGACATTCTTTATAATCTTATAGTTCAACTTCCAGTAATTGTAGTTACTTGGGTAATATCAAGATTTGATTGGGACTAGAACGATAAACGTGCAGATAACTTTTTGGCAATTTTCTTAGCAGGGGCAAAGAGAGGTTTAAATCTTTCTTTGCCTTCTTTTGTGAACTTGTCTTTTATAACATCATCAATGATAATCTTATTGTCAATTTCATAGAGAGCATTGATTTCAACCTGGTCTCTGATATACTGCTCTACATTATCAACTTGTTCTACAAGTCTTGTTCCATCAGCAGAGTATTCAAAAATATCAATGTGTCCTGAGTCCGCCATTACATAATGTAGGACAGGTTTAACTTGTTTGATTTTGATTTTAAATTTGTTCTTTGTTGCTTCCTTAATCAACGGTTCAGCAGCATTTTTTAATGCATTAAGAACGGTTGTTGATGCAATAGTAGCAGCAGTTGTAACTACTGCGACAGCACCAGCCGTAGCAACAAGAGAAGGGTCAGGTAAATTAATATCGATTCCACCGACAGTAAAGGTAGGTTGAGGTTTATCTGCTGGAACTTCTACAACTGGAGTAGGTGTAGGAGTTTGAGTAGGGGGGGTTTGAACAACCTGAGGAAGTTTGGGTGGGGGAGTAGTGTCTGGAAGACCTCTAGGTTTGTCTTGTTGCGCTTGTGCTTGTTTTTCTCTTTCTGCTTTAACAGCAGCATCAAATTCTGCTTGAGTAGGAACATTAATTACTGGATACTTGATCCTAGTATCAGGCATATCAAAAACAGGAAGTGCTAGACCACGAACAACAGGAACCTCCACTTCTTTTGTAACAGGTGGATTGATTGTAGGTATAACACTTGGACCTTTAATGCCAATATTTGATACGTTAATCGAATTATTTCCGATTATGGGCGTGGAGTTAGACTCAATTTGGTTTATTGGCATTGACTACATCCTGTATTCGTGGGTACTTCACAACAACATCAGCACAGATTTTATAGTATGGACTATCTGGATGAAATGATATGCCTGCTTTATATGCTTCGCCACACTTTAATAATCTAACTAACTCAAAATCAAGTCTTGCTTTATCTGCTTCTGCTTGTTGTCTTGAAATTTCAACTCTTGCTCTTGATTTACAGATCTCTGTAAGACTTCCATCAAGAGGGAAGTTGAATCCCATTGAGAATCCAGCATTACCAGTATGAGACTGGAATGCTTCTGGATCTGCACTTCCATTTAAGTTGCCCATTACAAATGGAGATAAACTCATCGTTGGACCTTGACAGCTGACTCCACCACCGTAGGTGTTGACGGCATAAGGACCTTGTAGTACTTGTACAGCTTGGTTTGTAACATTACCAGTAGCAGAGGCGCTAGGACCAGCGATGTTAGTGTTTGACGGAGCAGTTTGAGCTGCAACGGATCCACAAAGTACGGCATTTGCTATTACTGCGTAAAGACAGATACCGAGTTTGTTGTGGATTGAGTTTCTGTGGTGCGATCTATCCATGTTTCTTTTGCCACTCCAGGTCCGAGATAGGTTTCACTGAACTGGAATGGAGCACCCTGTGTCATGATACTATAATTTGAATCCTGAGTTGGACGCCCAGGAATGTTAATATTAGTTCCAGTCACAGTGTATGATGTGCCAGTTGTATATTCAACTTGACGAATCGTTTCTATGATTTTAGTTGTTGATTCTGTGGTTGCCGTAATCGTACCTCTAGTAAAATTAGGCACAACACTTTCAGCATAAGCAGGAGTACAAATGACTCCCGCTGCTAAAAGCAGAGCGGGAGTTAAGTGTCTCATTTGAATACGCTTAATTCAACTGTTCTTTGACCTGTTGCAGTAGTACCAGGACCACCAGCAGTTACAGTAGGAACACCAGTAGGTGATAATGTACCAGCGAGAGAACCTTTGTCTCCTGCTAACTGAGTAACACTATCCCCATAAAGGTTGGGAGCAGCAATTGCTCCAGCACTAACCGACTGAGTGGTGACAGGGGTATCAGCAGCATTGAAACTTTCTGAGAAAGTAAATGCCTGACCTGCTGTATTGATATCATAAGTTCCAGCACCACCTACACCCCCAAAGGATGTGGATTGAATATTTGTACCCGATGCTGAATATGAAGCACCGATTCTTGTTGTTTGTACCGCAGCACCCTGAACTGATAATTGAACGGAATCAGTAATTTTTGATGTGATTTCAGATGCACTTACAGGAGTAACTAAGAATAACGAAAAGATAAAAGCTAATCTTTTCATTTTCTTATTGTGAATGAACACTGCAAGTATTTATGGTAACTTTTTTTAGAAACCGAACCTCTTGACAAATCCTAAATAAAAACTTAATATGGGGAATCCCTTTGCAGGGATTACATCATGAGTCCTTGATGTGAAATTAGAGCCGTGGAAAGTGCCCTTTGAGAAAAGGGTGTACCCCCTTTCTATACGGATGTAGAGTTCAATCAATTTTAATGCAATCTATCTTTACAGTAGCCCTGCCTCTCTTGGCAACGGTTACAACCAGTACGGCAACACTGCCATTCGTCAACTATAAGATGCAAGGTCCTCCTCCTCCATTGGAAGAGGTATCTAAAATGAATCTTGTAGATGAAAAGAAGACAGCAATCCGCGAGGTTGCTCCCGAAAAGCCAAAAGAAAAAAGGCTAATTTGTAAAGGGTGTAATGAACATGAAAATGTTGCCCTGGCATACTTCCAGGATCGTGGCATTAAAGACAGAAACGCCCTTGCTACCATCATGGGCAATATTCGTCAGGAATCAACTTTTATTCCTAACATTTGCGAAGGTGGTAGCAGAACCAGTTGGAGTAACTGCGGACGTGGTTACGGACTGATTCAATGGACATCTGCCAATCGTTATTATGGATTGGGTGATTTTGCTAAGAAGTATGGTGGTTCGCCATCAGAACTTCACACGCAACTTCGTTATCTAACGACTGAGGTTCAATGGCAACGTATTGAAGACCGAATGAAAACTCCTGGTAAGTCTATCAATCGTTACATGGACTATGCGTATAGTTGGATTGGTTGGGGGCATCATGGTGCCCGCACTTCGTATGCACATGATTATGCTAACCGACTGATCACGGTAGAAGTTTGATATATAAGGGGAGGTTGGATGATCTCCCCTTTCTTAATGTATTAGTGATGAAAAATTACCATAGTATTTTTGACGCCGAAATTTTTCCTAGTTTTATTCGTTCTTGTACTCCGAGTGTTGATCTAGAATCTATTAAAAACGAGTGTTATCAAATCAGAGAAGATTTTGAATGTATAGATACTTCAAATCGTAATGGATACCATTCTCCAAGTTTTACTACAAACAATAAGAATGAGTTTGTAGAGTACAGGCAACTGACAAATATTATTGATATTGCCGAAAGTTTTTCAGTTAATACTCTTGAATCTAAAAATTTAAATTCATATATAAGTGAACTTTCTTTTTGGGTAAACATTAATAAGTCTTATAATTATAATGTAATACACTCTCACGGACGTGCAGATCTGATTGGAATTTATTATGTTTCTGTGCCAGAAAACTCTGGTAACTTTGTAATTTTGAGAAATGATGGATCACAGTATTGCAATCTTTATGATGGTAGATCTGATTTATTAGAAGTTAATCTTGAACCAAAAGAAGGAAGATTGTATTTAATGCCAGGACACTTATGGCATTATGTTGAAGCAAATGAAAGTTCTTCAAATAGAATTTCTATTTCATTCAATGTTTATCTTCGGTGAGGGTTGACAGAATTTTCTGGGTGTTCTATAATACTCTCATAGGCAGCGGGGGTCCAAACTCCGTGTAAGACCTGCCCCTCCTATGCCTCTCAACGATGCACAAACCAGGAGGTCTCTTGGGCTAGTAACTCAGTGGAATAGAGTAACGCTCTTCTAAAGCGTGAGTCGTAGGTTCGAATCCTACCTAGCCCGTTGCTACTTGCGCTGGAAAGATAAACCAGAATGCCGTAGCAAGATAGAGGGTAAGCCTCTGTTATATCCTTATGAGGTATATCACGCTTACTCCATCATTCCCATCGACCGAGCAAGCGAACGGGCCCGACTGTTAATCGGAGATTGGTAGGGGCAGTACCTACGATGGGAGTTTGTAACTATCATAAATAGTTACAAAATAAAAAAACATACTATGAAAACCTGCTCTAAATGTGGTATAGAAAAACCATTAATAGAATACCATTCTGCTGGTATTATAGATGGTAAAAAATATATTCGTGGAGAGTGTAAGGTTTGCCAGAGAAAAGTTGTTAAGAAAAGAGTAAAAAATATCAAGGAACAATATGTTACTTGGAAAAAAACTCTTAAATGTAATCGTTGTGGATTTGATGACCATCGTGCTCTTCAATTTCATCATCAAGACGAAAAAGAACATAACATAGCAGATATGTTTCGTGGTGGATTTTCTCTAGAAAATATAAAAAAAGAAGCAGAAAAGTGTGAAGTTCTTTGCGCTAACTGCCATCAAATACACCATTCTAGCCTCTAAAGCATTAAGTGGCGATGTACCGCTCTTGTAAAGCGGAGAGGACGGTTCAATTCCGTCTGGGGGCTCTTGACATAATACTCATTATGTCTTATACTTTCTTTTGTGTGAAGGAAGTGTGCTGAGAGTGAAGCCAAAAGTAAGGCACCCCGACAAGGGATACAGTAGAAGGATGCAAAACCTTCCACTCTCACATTGCGGAGTTAGTTCAGTGGTAGAACGCTATCCTTCCAAGTTAGATGTCGTCGGTTCGAATCCGATACTCCGCTTATAAAAACCAAAAGCTTGACTGATCCCAAAGAAAATGTTAAGATGAACTCCTGATTTACCCGTGCCGCAACTATTTGCACGGAAACTCAGTATGTCCTTTAGTACTAAAAAACAAACTTTTATGAAACTCAAACAACTGATGCTTGCACCTGTTGCTCTGGGAATGGTTGCACCTGTTGCTGCAAATGCTGCAGACCTCAATATGGCAGCAGTCAACCAATATGCCACATCTGAGCAGGTTACAAGTGTCACCCAACTTTCTGATGTGCAACCCACTGATTGGGCATATCAGGCACTTAGCAACCTCGTAGAGCGTTATGGTTGCGTTGCTGGTTATCCTAACGGCACTTTTGCTGGTGGTAAGGCAATGACCCGTTATGAAGCAGCAGCACTTCTGAATGCCTGTCTTGATCGTGTAACTGAAGTTACTGATGAACTCAAGCGTCTTGCTAATGAATTCTCTGATGAACTTCAAGTCATTCGTGGTAAGGTTGCAAGTCTGGAAACCAAAGTTGGTGCTCTCGAAGCAACACAATTCTCTACTACAACCAAACTGAAAGGTGAAGCATCTTTCATTCTTGGTGGTGTAAATAATGCTTGGACTCCTGGTAAAACTGCGAGCACAAATGTTGGTAACACCGCATTCAACTACGATCTTCGTATTAACCTGGATACTTCGTTCACTGGTAAAGATCTTCTGCGTACCCGTCTGCGTTCTGGTAACTTCTCCAGTCAACCTTTTGGTTCCAGTTCTTCACTCTTTAAACTGGACAAAGCAGAAGGCACTTCTGATGCAGTCAAGATTGACCGCCTCTACTACAGTTTCCCTGCACTTGCCAAAGGTGTGACTCTGACTGCTGGTGCTCTGGTTCGTAACACTGAAATGACTTGGATTCCTAGTGCATACAAGTCTGATGTTCTGGACTTCTTCCAACTTGCTGGTGCTCCTGGTGTATATAACAAGGCAACTGGTGCTGGTTTCGGTGCTCAGTGGTCACAAGGTAAGAAAGGTTTCGTTGCTGGTCTGAACTATGTTGCCCAGAGTGGTGCTGATTCGACCAAAGGTGAATTCAACGAAAAAGGTGCTCTGAATACTCTTGCTCAGATTGGTTACCGTGCTCCTAACTACGGTGTTGCTTTTGGTTACCGTTATGGTACTGAAGGCACTCGTGTCCGCACCTTCAATGGTGTTCTGGGTAGTTCTGGTTCTCTTGCTCCTGGACAAACCTCTAATGGTTATGCTCTGAGTGCTTACTGGCAACCTTCCAAGTCTGGTATCATTCCTTCTGTGAGTGGTGGTTATGGTTGGAACACTGTAAGTCTGAATGCTGAGGGTGCAGCAACTCCTACTGGTGCTACTGACTCCCAGACTTGGTATGCAGGTCTCCAATGGTCTGATGTATTTGCCAAGGGTAATTCCGCTGGTTTCGCTATCGGTCAACCTGGAAATGCAGAAGGTCTTGAAAAGGATGCAACAATGTGGGAACTGTTCTATAAGTATCGTGTAAGCGATAATATTACTGTTACTCCCGCAGTATTCTATGTGTCCAACAATCAAGCACTTGCAGACACTTCTTCTAACTATGGTGGTGTGATTCAAACGACTTTCCGTTTCTGATAAACAACTCATAATATGAGTGAAGGCACTCCTTCTGGGGTGCTTTTTTATGAAAACAAAATCTTAACCAAATCTTAGTGGACTTTCTTTTTTCTTTCCACTAGAATTATCTTGTAGTTATTCACTTTTTATGAAACTCAAAAACTTTATTGCTGTTGGTCTGATCGCTGCTCCTGTTGCTGCAGTTGCTGGACCTGCTTTGAATGGTGCTGGTGCTACCTTCCCTGCACCAATTTATCAACGATGGTTCCAAGATTATGCACGAACTTCTGGGAGTAGGGTTAATTATCAGTCCGTTGGTTCTGGTGCTGGTGTTCGTCAATTCATTGCGGGCACAGTTGACTTCGGAGCAAGTGATGAACCCATCAAAGCATCGGAAGCAAAGCAAGTGAAGCGTGGTGTCGTTCAAATTCCTATGGTAGGTGGAACGATTGCCATTGCCTATAATAAATCAGGTTGCAAACTGAAACTGACTCAAAAGCAAACTGTTGATATTTTCTCTGGTCGCATTAAAGATTGGAATCAAGTTGGTTGCGCTGCTGGACCTATGAATGTTGTTCATCGTTCTGATGGTTCTGGTACTACCTTTGCCTTCACTAACTCTTTGGATGCTTTTGGTGGTTGGAAACCTGGTGTGGGTAAGGCAATTAAGTGGCCTGTTGGTGTAGGTGCAAAAGGAAACGAAGGTGTTTCTGGAACTATCAAAAACACTCCTGGTGCGATTGGTTATGTGAATACTGGTTTTGTTCGCCCTAACAAACTTCAAGCAGCAGTTCTTCAAAACAAAGCAGGTAAGTTTGTCGGACCTTCTGCTGTGACTGGTGCGGCCGCTCTGAATGGTATTACTCTGGATGCTAATCTTGCAGGAGAAAATCCTAACCCATCTGGTACTAATGCATATCCTATTTCTACTCTGACTTGGATCCTTGCATATAAGACTGGAAATGGTGCCAAGACAAATGATATTCGTGCTGCTTTGAATTATGCACTGAGTTCTAATGCACAAATGATTGCTGATGATTTGGGTTATGTTCCCCTTTCGGGCAGTATTCTCAATAAAGCACGTATTGCTGTGAACAGAATCGGTAACTGATATACATATGGGGGTTGACAAAACCCCCCTTTTTAATGTATTATAGATAACGAGTTAGGAGTTTTATGTCTCTTATTTCCCAACGCGATAGAGAAGTTACTATAACTGTCTTTAATCATTATGTTAATTTTCTTTCAAGTGAAATCGAATTCTTTGAAAGGGAAAAAATGTTTGATGATACTGACTACCTAAACTATAAGTCAGAAATCACAGAAGTTTATGCACTTCTTAATTGGGTAAAACTGGAATATTTCAAGAATGAAAATTAATCTTTGGTATTGTAATGAAATGAATCAGTGGCGTTGGACCCTAACTGAAGATCATCGCCCAATCATTAAACAAGAATCGGGTCAAAGAGAAAATCTACGAGATGCTATGAATGACGTAGCAAATACGGTAGAATATATGATGAGTCAATATTGACTTTATTGGGCGATTGGCGCAGCGGTAGCGCAGCTGCTTTACACGCAGACGGTCATTGGTTCGAATCCGATATTGCCCACTTATAAATACTTCAAAAAAACAGAAGTATAATGGAAAAACTTTATAAATCACTCTCTGATACCCAAGCAAGTCTTTTTCTTCTGTTTCAAAAGACTTGGGTTTACCATTGGCATGTTGTAGGACCTGATTTTAAGCAGATTCACGATTTGTTTGGTGGGCAGTATACTGCTATTCAAGAAGAGGTTGATAGAATTTCTGAGCATATGCGATTTCTTCGTATTAAGCCAATTAGTTCTTTATCTAGAGTTGTAGAAGTATCTGGAGTTTCGGAAGCAAAATCTAATATTTCTGAAATGGAAATGATTAGTGATCTTCTTGAAGATCATAAAAAGATTGTTGAAATGCTTTCTTCTGCCGCAGTAGAAGCAGAAAACCAAAAGTCAAGAGGTACTATTAATCTTCTTGATGATTTAAATGAAGCACATGGTAAATTTATTTGGATGCTTCGCTCATTTACTGAAAAATAATTATCTTATAATACAATGGAAAATTTAAGAATCAGATGCCGCTCCTGTGGCAAAGAGTTAGAGGGGCATCCTACTAAAACTGTTTGCTGTGGTTGTCCAAATATGGCAACTATTCGTGGAGATAAGATTTCGGCACTTGACTTATCTAAGGTTGTTATGCTAAACTCTTATCATAACAAATCAAAATCTGGTGTTCTCTCAAACGAAGACCTTGCTTTTCAGGAAGCAAGACGCCAACGTAAAGTAAGGCGTTTAGATTTTGAAGTCCGTTGAGGACTTATTTTGGAGAGAGTCCGGTTGGTCGAGGACACCGCCTTGAAAGCGGCTGGGTTTAAAAGCTTCGCAGGTTCGATTCCTGTTCTCTCCGTTACAAATATTACAAAATTTTAGATTTTTTTAATCTATATTTTTGTATCAACACAAACTTGACAGGGTGGAAATACTCACTAGCATAACTAGTAGTATTCAACTTTAACCCTATGGATCAGCGCACCTACGAGAATTGGGTGAAGATCAAGGAGACTTTTGAAGCCTCTGGGAACACCGATAATATGTTCTATAAGAGAGCAGTTGAAATAACCAAAACCCGAAAAGATCCCCTTGCAAAGTTTCTTGGAGATGAGAAATGATGGAACCTTTTGATGATGATTATGTAACTCGCACAGAAGTGCAGGAGATGATTGATGCTGCTATCAGAAGACACAACCGTAATGCTTCTATCATTAGTATGTGCGTCGGTTGGGTGGTTCTTGCTTTATTTGCTGAGGGACTTTTGAGACTTGTAGGTGTGATTCCACCACTACTTCCTTTTCTTAAAATTACATTAAACTAATGGTATCTTTAACAGAAAAAGATTTACAAGAATTGCAAAGAATAGTTTTACAACAGAAGATAGAAGAATTATTTGAAGAACCATCTACTTATGAGGACGAAGAAGATGAGTAACACAATTTTCAAAGCAATTTGTATTTTTAGTGTCATTTCAATTTTTATAAATTGGGGACTTCACAATGCCTATCCACAATAAAAAGTATCAGTTTGCTATGTCCTCTTTTGTGAGGATGCACGGACATAGTGTATCCCATAACCACGATATTAAACAGTTTTGTATAGAATGGTCTGAGTGGGGTGTAGATGCCCCTCTATCAGGTTTAAATGAAGTAGATCAATACTTCTACTATGAATATAAGAATTGGAGAGGAAGATGATTTTTCATATTGTGGAAACACTTGCAGCAAGCCCGATCTGGTTAGGACTTTGCGGAGCGGGCTTGACAATCGCTCCCATTATGGGTATAATGCTTATACACCGAAATAAATAACGGTACTTCGGAGTGTAGCGCAGAGGTAGCGCGTCTCATTTGGGATGAGAAAGTCGCAGGTTCGATCCCTGTCACTCCGATCGCCAGTTTCTTCACTGGCACACTTGACTAAACACTCAACAAACCTTATAATACTAAGGCAACAATTCAAAACAATGTCTCTGATTCAAAAATTCAAAAAGGATGTTAGCACTCTTCGCTCTGCTGCTAACGGGGAATTCTACCTTGATGTAAAGAGTCCGAAACTTTATAAAAAGGTCCGTCGCTTTTATGAAAATGAAGGTGTCGTGTTTTCGGGAGACCCCCTTGACGACTACGAAATGCTTATGGAGTATGTCGCCAGTGATCTTGAAGTAGTTGAAGCATGAGCAAGGTTCTCCTGGAACGTGAAGGATACCGCTTTGTTGAGACAGGTATTCTTGAGATAAACGGCAAACCCGATTATCGTATGCAAAAGCAAAACTACTATACCAAACGCTGGAACGATATCTATCTTTTTGATAACGTTCTTCAATGTTCTACCGCTATGGAAGACATTGAGTATGCTAAATGGTTGGATCCTGATAGAGTTCCTTGTTATGTAAGAGACGATGAAGAAGACACGGATGGTCTATAACAGCACTGGTCGGTGATGAATCCCCCTTATGTCTAAAACAAGTATCCTGAGATACATTGGCAACTTTCTCCTCTTACTTGGTTATCAAATCATGTTATGGGGAGATTTTAAAAACGGTTTGATCATTAAGTTTATTGGAGGACTACTCGGTATTCCTTTTGCTATCAAACTCAAACTCTGGGATGTGTTATTTCTAATCACATTCTTTGGTATTACCGAGATATCAAAGTTAACCCAACTTTTCTTGGTTTCGTAAAACCAAGTGGTGGAGTCAAAATGACCCTGTTATGAGTTTCCAATCTCTCTCAAGGATTGGTGGTGCGGATGGGACTCTCTCCCGCCTGGTTTCCAATTTCCAGTTAAAGAATTGGTGGCGTGCATGAAAGACCTAGTGGGAGAGTTGCATAAACTCTCCTTTTTTAGTATAATGATAAAAAGTATTTTCCTTTATGAAGGTTGCATTAATTACTGGCATTACAGGTCAAGATGGGTCGTATCTCGCAGAATTATTACTTGAAAAAGGTTATCAAGTTCATGGCATTGTCCGACGAGCATCCCTTATTAATACTCATCGTATTGACCACATCTATGATTCTATTAATCTCCATTACGGTGACCTTACTGATTCTACCAATCTTGTAAGAATTATTCAAAAAGTAAAACCCGATGAAATTTATAATCTTGGTGCTCAGAGTCATGTCAAAGTATCCTTTGAAATGCCTGAATACACTGCTGATGTCGATGGTGTGGGAACTCTTCGTATTCTTGAAGCGGTGCGTCTTTTGGGGATGGAAGATCGTGTCCGTATTTATCAAGCGTCTACAAGCGAACTTTATGGTCTTGTACAAGAAACTCCTCAACGTGAAACTACTCCTTTTTATCCCCGTTCTCCTTATGGGGTAGCAAAGATCTACGGTTATTGGATTACTAAGAACTATCGTGAAGCATATGGAATGTATGCTTGTACAGGTATCCTATTCAATCACGAATCTCCAAGACGTGGTGAAACTTTTGTAACTCGTAAGATCACACAGGCACTCTCTAAAATTTCTGTTGGATTACAAGATGTTTTGGAACTTGGTAATCTAAATGCAAAACGTGATTGGGGACACGCAAAAGACTTTGTAGAAGCAATGTGGTTGATGCTTCAACAAGATGAACCAGATGACTATGTAATCGCCACAGGTGTTCAATACTCTGTGCGTGAGTTTGTAGAAGAAGCAGCACCATATTTTGGTATGAAAATTGTATGGGAAGGTGAAGGACTAGATGAAGTTGGTATTGATAAGAATACTGGTAAAACGGTTATTCGAGTCAACCCTAAATATTTTCGACCTGCTGAAGTAGAGACTTTATTAGGTGATGCCACAAAGGCAAAGGAAAAACTAGGTTGGGAACCTAAGATTTCTTTTAAACAACTTGTTGAGGATATGTGCATTTATGGACAGTGATTCTAGAGTATTAGTTGCTGGTGCCAATGGAATGGTTGGATCTGCAATCGTAAGAAATCTTGAAAGTAAAGGATATACTAATATCATCAAGGGAACTCGTGATGATGTAGATTTTACCAATCAAGATGAAACGGAAAGGTACTTCTGTTCGGAAGAACCTGAATATGTTTTTGTTGCTGCTGCAAAAGTTGGTGGCATTATGGCAAACAATAATCATAAAGCAGAGTTTCTGACTGAAAACTTACAGATTCAAACCAATCTTATACAGCAGTCCTATAACTTTGGTGTGAAGAAACTACTGTTCCTTGGTTCTTCTTGCATCTATCCTAAGTTTGCAACTCAACCAATCACAGAAGATCAGTTGATGACTGGTCCTTTGGAACCAACGAATGATGCCTATGCGATTGCAAAGATCGCTGGCATTATGATGTGTCAAGCATATCGGCAACAGTATGGGTTCAATGCCATCTCTCTGATGCCTACGAATCTTTATGGTCCGAATGATAACTTTGATCTGGAAACCTCACACGTTCTTCCTGCAATGATTGCAAAGTTCCACGCTGCTTTGGATCATAGTAAGTATTGGGAAGTAAAACTCTGGGGTGATGGTTCTGCAATGCGCGAGTTTTTGCATGTTGATGATCTTGCTGAGGCGTGTTACGTTTGTATGCAAAAGTATGAAGATGCAGGACATATTAATGTTGGCACGGGTGAGGATGTTAGAATTTGGGAACTTGCAAATATTATTGCTGATGTTGTTGGTTATGATCGTGATATCAACTGGGATTTTACCAAACCAAATGGAACTCCCCGCAAGGTGATGAACGTGGATAGAATCAAAGCACTTGGATGGGAATCAAAAATTTCTCTTCGTGAAGGTATTGAATCAACTTATCAATGGTATAAAGAAAATGCTTGCAAATGATGATCTAGGAAATCTGGGTAGACTTGGAAACCAGATGTTTCAATATACTGCTCTGCGTGGTCTTGCTCAAAGACATGGATATGAGTATTGTTTACCACCAAGAGCAGTCGTAGCAACCAGAGATATTAATTGTGTAAACTCAGATATTACAATGTTTGAGTGCTTCAAGATTCCGGAAGCACCAAAGTATGTTACTAATTTTCCTAAGATTATGGAATCTGGTTTTGAGTTAGATGAAAACCTTTGGAATAACTGTCCAGATAACATTAGTCTATATGGTTATTTTCAGACTGAAAAATATTTCAAACATATTGAAAAGCAGATACGTGAGGCATTTACATTTGCTGATGAAATTCGGGAACCAACCGAGGAAGCATTTAAATCAAACTTTGGAGATACGGAAGTTATTGCAATTCATCTTCGTAGAGGTGATTATCTAAAATATCCTCATCATCCTGTTCAGTCATTGGAATATTATGTAGAAGGTCTGACACATATGCCAACTGATATTCCCGTGATGATTTTTTCTGATGGTATTGATTGGTGTAAAGAGCAAGAATTATTCCAAGGTGATCGTTTTATTTTTGCAGAAGGTAATAGTACAGGTGTCGATTTGTGTTTGATGTCTTTGTGCCAGTATCATATTATTGCTAATTCATCATTCTCTTGGTGGGGTGCTTGGTTGGCAAATAGTAAAAAGACAGTTTCTCCAAGTGTTTGGTTTGGTGGAGCAGATGCATCAAAGAATTTGAGTGACCTATATCTTCCTGAGTGGATTGTAATATGAAGGTTGCATTATTAATTTCTGGAAGATTAAAGTGTTATCAATCTTGTCTTCTCCCTCTACTACAAAATTCTAAGTATGAGGTTGATTTATTTTGCTCTATCAATGATATTGATTCTGAATATTATGACATTGCAAGGACAAATTTATCTACTTGGTTGAAGGGTTTATATATCAATCCATACACATTTCCAAAAAGATTTGAAGATATTTTTATAAACATCAACACAAATCTTTCAGAACCAAAACCATATAATCCAATGTCAATGTTTTTTAATGATAGAAATGCATTTGATATGGCGACTAAGTATGCTGATGCTAATGGGTTTGAATATGATGCTTATATTAAATATCGTTCTGATATTATAACTTCATCTCTACCAGAAATTAATATAACAGATTCTTACAAAATATTTTCTGTAATTCCTTGGTGCAATTATACTGCACCTATTGTTGTTCGTGAACCTCTTGGATATGGTAAGGATGTTCCTTGGGTTTCTGATGCTATTGTATATGGTAATAGAAATTCTATGCTTGCATACACTGAAACTTATAATTTTTGTATGGAGATGTTGGAGTTGTTTAAAGGTAGATATCCTTGTAATTTTGAACCATCTGTGACTCAGAATGTATATGATAAGGTTCTAAGAGTAGAATATTTTGATAAACCATATACTATCGATCCTTCCAGGCACCAATAAATACTAAAAAAAGTTTAGGTATGAAAGTCGTTATTCCAATGTCTGGTATGAGCAGTAGGTTTGCTGCTGCTGGGTATGATATTCCAAAATATCTTATTGAAGTAGATGGAAAGAAAGTCATAGAGCATATAGTCAACCTATATCCAGAAGATAGTGACTTTGTTTTTATTATTAATGATAAACATAAGAAAGAAACTGACATTATTGAAGTATTAGATAAACTCGTAGATAAGAAGGAAATAGTCACTATTCCTTGCCATAAAAAAGGTCCAGTATATTCTGTATCAGAGTTTGATCATTTAATTGATGATGATGAAGAGGTTATTGTCAATTATTGTGATTTTTCAATTTATTGGGATTATAGGCATTTTAGGGAATACTTGAATACTGTAGAGTGTGATGGGTGTGTAATTTGTTACACTGGATTTCATCCCCATATGTTAGGTAGTGATAACTACGCTTTCTGTCGTACTGATGATAGTGGACCAGATGAAAAAATATTAGAAGTTAGGGAGAAGCAACCATTTACAGATGATAAGATGTCTGAGTTTGCCTCTGCTGGTAATTACTATTTTAGAAAGGGTAGTTATGTTAAGAAATATTTTAAGCAGTTGATGGATGAAGATATCAATATTAATGGTGAATATTATGTAAGTTTAATTTATAATTTAATGGTAAGGGATGGGTTATATAATACTGTATATGGAATCCCCTACATGTTGCAGTGGGGAACTCCTTTTGATCTAGATGTTTATACTAGTTGGTCTAATTATTATCGCAAAGCACTAGAAGGTCAGAAAGAAGTACGACTTGAAAACTGCACTCTTGCTCTTCCAATGGCGGGTGCTGGTAGTAGATTTTCTAAGGAAGGATATACTGAACCAAAACCATTCATCAAAGTTAATGGTAAAAATATGGTTGAGCAGGCAGTTAGATGCCTCCCCAAAACTGACGAGATTATCTATGCTTGTTTGAAAGGGTATCAAGCACCAGGAGAAAATATTGTATGGATTGATGAAGTTCTTGAAGGGCAGGCATGTACAACCGAAAAGATTGTAAATCAATGTGATCCAGATAACTCTATTCTTATCTCTGCCTGCGATAATGGAGTTTTTTATGATGCAGATAAGTTTTTGGATTTGGTGAATGATGAAAATAATGATATAATTGTATGGACTTATCGTAACAACTATACAAGTCACTTACAACCAAATGCATATTCTTGGGTGAACTGTGATGGTGATGGTAATGTAACTCGTGTTGATGTGAAAAAGTTTATGGGAGAAAATCCTGTAAATGAATATGCTATCACTGGAACTATGTTTTTCAGAACAAAAGAAATTTTTTATCGTTCTCTTGAATCTCTTTACAAGAATAACACTAGGACAAATGGTGAATTTTATGTTGATAGTATGTTAAACGAAGCAATTCATTTGGGATATAAAGTCAAGAATTTTGAGATTGATAATTATATTTGTTGGGGGACACCTAACGATTTAAAAACTTACGAATATTGGCAAAGATTTTTCAATAAAGTTGATTGGCATCCTTATGAGTATACAAAAGACTATTTTACCAATTGAATACTGGAACTCTGGAAGAACAAGACTTATAAAAGAAAATGATGACAATGGCAGGGATATTGAAGTTGCATACTTCTTTTCCTGCCAATTTACTGGATTATCGAAGCACTATCCACAACCACTAATTTATTCTCATCAAACTCATAAATTAATTCTTCCAACAAAAGAGATGTTTATGTCTCTTGGGCGTGGTACAGTTTATGAAGAAACGATGGCGTATGAAGTGGATAATCCATTTCACTTTAAGAACTTTTGTTCGGTTCCTGTATTCTACTTTGTGTATAATATGGCGAACTATTATCACTTCATCTATGATACTCTACCCTACCTCTATTCATACTTCAATGAGAAAGAGATTCATCCAGATCTTAAACTTTTAGTAAGTCCACCAGAAGGCAAAGATGATTTATATCCTTTTGTTTGGGAATGTCTTGAACTCTTGGGAATAAGAAAGAAAGATGTTGTGTTTCTTAACCCAGATACCTTATACAATACTGTTGTAGTTGGATCTTCATTGACTCATAATGGACTTTCAAATACGCCACCACATGCAGGAGTATTTGATATTATTAATCGTATGAAGGGTGATTATCAAGGACCAGAAAAGATTTATATTTCACGTAGAACTTGGTTGCATAATAACTTTGAAAATATCGGTACAAACTACACCGAACGCCGCCGTTGTATAAATGAAGATGAAGTTGTAGAACTCTTTAAGTCTTATGGATATGAGGAGATCTTCTGTGAAAATATGACGATGAAAGAGAAGATCGGATTGTTTAACTCTGCAAAATATGTTGCTGGTCCTATCGGTGGTGGTATGTGTAACGTAATTTTTTCACCACCAGAAACAAAAGTCATTTCAATTAATAGTCCTTTATTCTTTGATATCAACACTCGATTTGAGTATTCTATGAGTCATACTCAACTTTATCATTTTAATGATACTGAGTTTGTTGAGAAGATTGAGGAGACCGTTGAAAGCGATGGGTCTCTTTCTATTTCTGGGGGTCTGAACTCGCCTTGGAGGGTAAATCTAAATACGTTAGCAACATTTCTTAAAGATGTCTGAAATACTAGAACTAGCAAGAGAAATCAGTGACTACACTATTTGTGGTGAGGGTAATGTCTCAGTAAGGGTAGATGAAAATACTTTTTTGATTAAGGCAAGTGGAACAAGTCTTCATACATTATCAGAAGAAGATTTGACCTTATGCAATACTAATGGAGCACAGATAGAACTTCTTCATAAAAAACCAAGTATCGAAACTTCTTTTCATGCTTGGATTATGAAGACTTTTCCGGAAGTAAATTTTATCGCTCACACGCATCCACCACATACAACTAAAATTTTGTGTTCTGAGCCATCGGTTCTTTATGATTTTGCTGAGCATAGATGGTTCCCCGATCAGATCGTGAGGAATGGTACAAAGTCTTGTGTTGTCCCTTATGCACCACCAGGAGAATCAATATTGAAGTTAGTGGAGAAGCATGTATCTAGATTTGTAGATCATGAAGGATTCTTTCCAAAGTTGATTCTACTTCAAAACCATGGTATAATCACAGCATCTGCATCTAAAAAAGATTGTGCAGCTTCTACTCTAATGTGTGAAAAGTCTGCTGATATTTTTATTGGCGCAAAACTTTTAGGTGGAGTTAAGTTCTTAACAGAACAAGAAGTTGCCGATGTTGATACTTGTCCCAATGAAAATTATCGGAGAAATATGTATCAATGAAAGTGATTTATGTTGACATTGATGAGACCATTTGTCATAGAGAAACATCTGTTGACTTTGGAACAACTCATGATTATACAAAAGCAAAACCTATTCTAGAAAACATAGAGAAAATTAATAAACTTTATGATGAAGGGAATACTATTGTTTATTGGACTGCTAGAGGAAGTAGAAAACAAAAAGACTGGACTGAACTTACTACTAGGCAGTTGAATGAGTGGGGGGCAAAGTACCACGAACTTTTAGTTAATAAACCTTTTTATGATTTGTTTATTGAAGATAAATCTTTGAGGATTGAAGAACTGTGATTATTATTTCTCATAGAGGAAACATTCGTGGTGCTGTTCCTGACAAAGAAAATCGTCCAAGTTATATTGATTGTGCAATTGGGAGCGGATTTCATGTTGAGATTGATGTTCGTTCAATCAATGGTGAACTTTGGTTGGGGCATGATTTTCCACAATATAAAGTAGACCATAATTGGTTGGATAAACGTAGACACTACTTATGGTTACACTGTAAAAATCTTGAAGCAGCAAAGGAGTGTTGGGCATATCATTCTTTTTGCCATAGTTCTGATAGTTTTGTTTATACATCAACTGGTATAATATGGTTGCACGATCTAACTCAAAAGATAGATCATACTACTATTATTCCTTTAATTAATAAAGAAGATATTGAAACTTTTATGCCAGGATATGAAAAACCCTTTGGAATATGCACTGATTATCCTGCACTTTTATGAAAACTTTGGTATTTGTAGTTTATGATGCGTTTGGAGATTGGATATCAACAAATGGAATGATTCGATATCTTTCGGAATTTTATGATGAAGTCTATCTAGTTCATGACACTCCTGTCGTTGTTCCTTTCACGACTCATATGTTTAGGGATAATTCTAAAATTATTCCAGTTGAGGGTGTTATTGATCCTGGATGTGAATGTGATGTGATTGATGTTAGAGTTGGGGAATTATATTCTAATCCAGGTAACAATGGTAAGTATTTCAATAAGATTAATAAGTTTGGGATAGAATCTTTCGTTTCTACTGATAATGCATCTTCTTTTTATACAGAAGTAGGTTTAGATCCAAATCTAAGAATATCTAAGTTTAATTATGAAAGAGACTTAGACATTGAGGATAATTTATACCAATCTCTTGATCTCCCATCAAATTATTCTGTGGTATGTGAGATGGAAGAAGAAATGATAGATAGAAAATATGTAAGTGGTGAAATAATTAATTTACATCGGTTAACTGATAATTTTTTGAATATTTCAAAAATTATTGAGAATGCTAATGAGATTCATTTAGTTGAAAATTCGATAGCGTTGTTTGTTTATCATATGCAAAGTATTAACAGAATGAAGGACGTGACTATCAATCTTCATGCATATGCTAGAAATGAACCACACCGCAGATGTGATGGACCTGAATGTAATAATAAATTTTTAAATATGTTAAAATGTCCTAAACTAGAAAATTGGAATTTTATTTGGAAATGAAATATAAAATTGAGGAAGCTGGTAAAGATTTTATCTACCATTGGTTTGTCTATATGGTAGGATCTTTAAAGCAAATTGATCTATCTACAAAAGTTAATGTCTGCTTCGATGCAGAAGATTATACTGCATATCAAAAAGAAACATTTGAAATTTTAAATGATCTTATTAATATTGTCCCCAATGGCGGTGAGTCTATTTTAATTCCTTCCATTAAACCAGTTAATATTTCAAACAATAGTGGTCAATTTCATGTTGATCCAACAACATATACATTTTTAAGAGATCTTTTTCTTTCTAGGGTCAGTGGATTTGACACTAGTGAGTATGAAAATATTTACATTTGTCGAAGCAAGTCTCATTTGTGTGAAGGTAACCGAAGAGATAATAATATTAAACGGAGGCATATCTTGAATGAGAATGAGTTAGTAGAAGACCTTCAAGAACTAGGATTTAAAGCAATCTACTTTGAAGATTATACAGTTTCTGAAAAAATTCAAATTTTTAATAATGCAAAGTGTGTAATAGCACCTCAAAGTGGTGGAATGGTATTTTCATTATTTGCTTCAAAGAACACTAATATTATTGAAATATACCCGCCAAATCCACATCAATATTGTGATCAATATATTGATATTTGTAGAGTGCTTGGGATTCCATTTAATAGATATACAGATGTTACAAAAATGGACCAGTATGATAATATGGTTATTTCCTCCAAAGAGTTTGTCAATTACTTACTAAAATAATGAAAGAAATTACATTAGCAATACCATTTTATAATACTTCTCAGTATTTTAAAGAAGCAGTTAATTATGCGTTGGACAATAATTTTGTAAAAGAAATCGTTGTTAATGATGATTGTTCCTCAGAAGAGGAATGGCAAAAACTTAATCAAGTGGTTGATGATCTTAATACTAGTAAAATTAAATTATTCAGAAACGAAGTAAATCTTGGCGGATTCAGAAACAAATATACTGCTGTTAAGAATTCTAGTTGTGACTGGATTTACCTTCTTGATAGTGACAATCATCCAACTGAAAACACTCTTAGTGTCATTCAGGGTATTGTAGATCCAATAGAAAATATTTGTTATTGTCCGGAAAAACTTCTACTTCATAATGCAGAAAACGGATACACTGATGAAGCACACTACAAATTTAAATATGATATTGTGGGTATTGAAGAAGCAAAAGATGGAATTATCAAAAGAACCAAGTGGTTTGATTGGTTTTTAAATACTGGTAATTATGTATTCAATCGTAATGCTTATCTCAAACTCATTGAAGAACCTTTTGAAAATAAACAAACAGAACTACTCCACGCAGATGTCTTAGCATTTTCTTACTTCTGGATAATGAATGGTGGTGAATTTAAAGTTGTTCCTGAATTTTATTATAATCATAGATTGAGAAGTGCTAGTTATTGGAATGCTTGTGGTTCCAACTCTTCTCTTTCTGCAGATCTTTATAAAACAAAAATCTTAGACTTATGATCAGAATTGTTGATACTCCACAACAGTGGTTGCCTAAAAATACATTTAGATATCCTCCTCATCAAGGTCTTAACCCTTTAATTGAGGAGAGAGCATTTTCTTACTTCACTACAATGGATATTGATAGTGATTACATCTATATTCCTATTCAATGGACTCAATATCATTGTAGTAGTAATTGGGGAAATGATACTGAAAAGATTGCAGAGATTCAAAACTGGGTCAATGAATTGCCAAGTAAGTATCCTGGTGAGAAGTTTTTTACCGTTGTTCAGTATGATGATGGAACACTAGTTTCCATTGATAACTGTAAAGTTTTTGCCTCTTCAAATTCTCCTAAGTCACCAAAAGCACCAACGCAAGAGTATATTCCCATTCCACTTCTTTCAGATCCTCATCCTGGTTCTCCAAAAGAAACAAGAATGAACAAAGTTGGGTTTGCAGGAAGGAATGATACTCACCCCATTCGTAAAGTAATGTGTGATAAGTTGCAAGGAATAGATGGGTATAAGTTTGCCGTAAATCTTTCTAATGGTCTTTCTGAGGCATTTAGAGATATTATATATGATTCTGTATTTGGACTTGCCCCAAGAGGGTATGGACCAACTTCATTCAGAATGTATGAAACTATGCAGATGGATGCTATTCCCATCTATATTAGTGATGTATTTTGGTTACCTTTTGCTGATGAGATTGATTGGAATAAGGCAGCAATCCTTATCGATGAAAATAGTATAGATACTATTCCAAGTATTGTTGATCATCTTTTGGAAACTGGTGAGTATGAAAATTATCTTGAATATGGTAGAATGGTCTATGATAAGTACTTGACTTGGGATGGAACCCTGAATCAAATCGCTAAAACAATTTCAAAATAAAATGCTAATAAGTTTTACCAACCTGCGAAGAAAATATAATATGAACATTAAAGGTGTTGTTCATATTGGTGCTCACTATGGTGAAGAAATTCAAGAGTATGTTGATAATGGTATTCAGAAGATAACTGTTTTTGAACCACTTTCTGAAAACTTTGACATTCTTTCTCAACGCCTTCAGAATGTAAACGCTGACATTCAGGGATATCAGGTTGCCCTTGGTAGTAAGAAAGGAACTGCTACGATGTATCTAAGTAGCAATGAAGCACAGAGTAGTTCTATTTTAAAACCAAAAGAACATCTGGAACATCATCCAGATGTGTCTTTTGATGGAACTGAAGAAGTTGAAGTTGATACTCTTGATACATTTGATATTGGAGAATCAAATTTCATCAATATTGATGTTCAGGGATATGAACTAGAAGTTTTTAGAGGAGGACAAAAAACTCTTCAACAAATTGATTATGTGTATTGTGAAGTCAATCGTGGGGAAATGTATGAAGGAATTCCTATGGTTGAAGAATTGGATGAGTTTTTAAGTGAGTATGGATTTGAAAGAGTCGAAACTCATTGGCCAGAAACTTGGTATAAGTGGGGTGATGCACTTTACATTAAAAATAAATGAAAATTTGTATTCTGACTATTGCAACAAACAAATACATTCAGTTTGTTGAAAGACTTCTTGATAATATCGAGGAGAATTTTCTTAATGGGCATGAAATTAATTGTCTACTTTTTACCGATCATGAAGTAGAAACATCTGATAATGTAAGAGTTTGTCAGATTGATCATGAACCTTGGCCGATGCCAACTTTGAAAAGGTATAATTACTTTATTAGGGAAAAAGATTTTATTTCTCAGTTTGATTATTGTTTCTACTTTGATGTTGATATGGGTTTGGTTGATAAGGTTGGTGATGAGGTTCTAAGTGATCTTGTTGCCACAATGCATCCTTATCAATCTTTTCATAAGAAAGAAGAAAGAACTTATGATAGAAATCCTAATTCTCTAGCATATGTTCCATATGGTGAAGAAGGTGAGAATTATTATGCTGGTGGTTTCAATGGTGGATCAACCAAGAGATTCCTTGAAATGGCGGAGGTTATTGCTGACCGCGTGAATCGAGATCTTGAAAATGGAGTTATTGCTCTTTGGCACGATGAATCTCAAATGAATCGATACCTGATCGATAATCCTCCTACCCTTAGTTTGACTCCTTCATATTGTTTTGCTGAGGAACAGATGAATAATCCTGAGTATCCTTATGAACCCAAAATCATTGCTTTAAAAAAGAATCATAATGAACTTAGATCTTAGAGAAATTCCTGCTGTTTATATGAATCTTGAACAGCACACTGAAAAAAATGAGAATATGCAAAAAATTCTCAAAGAGTGTGGGTTCAAGACTATCATTCGTGTTGAGGGTATTCCTCGCCCAGATTGCCCTGTTGCTGGATGCTCTGCTGCTCATTTTAAAGGGTTGCAAGAAATTGATCCTCCATTCGTTTTGTTTGAAGATGATTGTATGATCAAAAACTTTCGCCCTGAGATTGAAGTTCCCGATGATGCTGATGCAGTTTATCTTGGTATTTCATCCTGGGGTAGAATGAATGGGCATTCTGGACCTTATGTACAATACGAACATATCAAGGATGATCTGTATCGGACATATAATATGCTTGGTGGACATTCTATCTTGTATCTAACCGATGAATATGTTAGAATGTGCCAGAGGGTATGTCATCATGCTGGATATATCATTGAAGATTATCAAGATATTGGATTTGCTGAGATACAGCGTTGGTTCAATGTTTACGCATTTGATGATCCATTCTTCTATCAAACAAGTGGATATCACGGTACTGTGAATCCTTTGACAAGCTATCCTACTGAGGAGTGCTTTAATTATAATAAGAATTACTTTTTACCTGAGAGAGTTGTATGACTAAATCACTAGTTACTGGTGGTGCTGGATTTATTGGTTCAAACCTTGTAGACCGTTTACTTGAAATGGGTCACGAGGTTGTTGTGATTGATAACGAGTATTCTGATGCCCACGATCAATTTTATTGGAATGATAAGGCACAAAACTATAAGTACGATATCCGTGACTATGAAAACACACGTCCACTCTATGATGGAGTAGATTATGTGTTTCATATTGCAGCAGAGGCACGGATTCAACCTGCTATCGAAAACCCAATTGAAGCAGTCAGTATTAACTCCGTTGGTACTGTGACAGTTCTTCAATGTGCTCGTGAAGCTGGCGTAAAGCGTGTGATGTATTCTTCCACATCTTCTGGATATGGACTGAATCAAACTCCGAATATTGAAACGCAACCTGATGATTGTCTGAATCCATATTCAGTTTCTAAGGTAAATGGTGAGAAACTGTGTAAGATGTACACGGATTTGTTTGGTCTCCAAACTGTGTGCTTCCGTTATTTCAACGTTTATGGTGAGCGTCAACCTCTGCGTGGACAGTATGCTCCCGTGATTGGTATTTTTATGCGTCAGAGGGCAGCAGGAGAACCTCTAACAATCGTTGGTGATGGAAATCAACGTCGTGACTTTACTTACGTTGGTGATGTTGTGAAGGCAAATATTATGGCAGCAATTTCAAACCCAGATCCAGAAGCATTTGGACAGGTATATAATGTTGGAACTGGAAACAACTATTCGATCAATCAGATTGCAAGAATGTTTGATCATGAAACATTAAATATTGCCCCTCGTCCTGGTGAAGCGAGAGTGAGTCTTGCAAACAATCAAAAACTTCGTAAGACTTTTGGTTGGGAACCGTCAATGAAACTTGAAGATTGGCTTTCTGCACAACTATGATTCATATTTTTACCTCTGTTGTTAACCGACCTGATTTTGTTGAACTTCAACAAAGACTTTTTAAAAAGTTTTTGAAGAATGAATATCAGTTTCATATTGTAGATGATTCGATTATTGAATCTACTGAATCTGAATTTCAGTCTGTTTGTTTTGAAAATGGGTTGAAGTATTATAAAAAACCTCCGAGGGCATCTGCTATGAATCCTGCACAAGCATGTGCAGATACTGTTCAGTGGACTTATAATAATATTATTCGTAAGAATCATAATGAAGATGTTGTATTCTTCCTAGACTCTGATATGTTTCTTATTGATGAGTTTAATATTGTTGAGTATATGGAAGATGCTATTATTGCTGGTCTTCCGCAGGTAAGAGGGCACGTTACCTATATGTGGAATGGTATTATGTTCTTTAATATGCCTAAGATTGAAGATAAGAATATTGACTTTTCTGATGGTATTGTTGAAGGTCATATGACAGATGTTGGTGGTATGACCTACTGGTATTTCAAAAAAACTGGAATCAAAATGAAGGAAACTGATGTTCAGTATCCAACTCATTATAATGATATTGATTTACAGAAAGATGCTGGTGGGTATAATATGGAACTCCATTTGGATGGAAAGTTTTTACACTATCGCGCAGCAACTAACTGGCATTCAAATTGGAGAGGATTAGATGATCCTCTTGTTGGAAAAACCAAAGTATTTAAACAAATTATAGAAAGCGTTCTTTCTGAATAATGGACAAAAACAAATCAGCATATAAACTTAAAAATCTTCCACCAATTTACTACATCAATCTGGATGAAAAACCAGATAGGGCAAAGTTTATGGAAGACCAATTTAAGTATTGGGAAATTGAAAACTATGAACGAATTTCTGCTTATGATGGTAGAGATGACAAAGATCTTGGTGACATTCTGAAAGGACGTTACCCAGATATGATGTCATCTGGTGAAGTTGGATGTGTAACTTCACATCTAAAAGCAATGAAGCATTGGTTGGAAACCTCTGATGCTCCTTGTGCATTAATGATGGAAGATGATTGTGATATTAGTACAGTTGCACATTGGGGATTTTCTTGGAAAGATTTCTATGCAAAAATCCCTTATGATTATGATGTAATCCAATTGGCAATCATTAATCCTGCATCTGTTCATGTTCAGATGCATAAAAGATTTGTAAATGATTTTTCAACTGCCTGTTATATGATTACTAGGCACCACGCTGAAAAGTTAATTCGTCTTCATTGTCGTGGTGATAAGTATAAACTCGATCAAGGAGTCAAACCTCGTGCTGTGGCAGATGATTTGATCTATAACTCTGGAAATACTTTTGCTATCCCACTGTTCTTGTATAAGATTGATTTGGGATCTGATATTCATGACATTCACGTAGATGTATTTCATCGTAGCAGTCATGATGGTCTGTGGCAGTTTTGGAGAAATGAGTCTGCAAATATTTCAGACTGGAATCAATTTTTTGACTATAATCCTTATCTTGGTAGACTTCCTCCTGGAGTTGAGGATAAACAGTAAGCATTTATACTTAAAAATGTTATGATATCCGAACAAAGGGGTGCTTGACACCCCTTTATTTTTGCTATATAATTGTGTAACAATTCTTAACGAATTTACAATGACTGTAACAACTAATGAGTACGGGCAACAAAATATGTTTGCCAAAGAACCCGTTATGTACTATGAGAACTATGGGATGATGACTCCCAACGAAATTAAGGAGCGCACAAATGGACGCTGGGCTATGGTCGGCATTGTTGCTGGGGTCATTTCTTATGCTCTCACTGGCAACTTCTTCTTCGGGATCTTCTAAGGGTTGACAATGACTTCAATCTTCTTTACAATGACATCCGTTGCCTTCTTCGTTTTGTTGGCAGCATCCGTAGAAAAACTTTGTGAGACTTACTAATGACCGTCTATAACGTTACGCTCCAAACCCCCGATGGCACTGAGACTACTATCCAGTGTCCTGATGATCAATACATTCTTGAAGCAGCAGAAGAGGCAGGTGTTGACCTCCCTTCATCCTGTAAGGCAGGTGCTTGCTCTGCTTGTGCTGGTAAACTGATTAGTGGTACTGTGGATAATGAGGAGCAGTCTTTCCTGGATGACGATCAGATTGCCGATGGTTGGGTGCTTACCTGTGTAGCATATCCCACCAGTGATTGTGTAATCCTCACTGAGCAGGAAGAGAATCTGTGACCGCTGGAATGTTGGGGCAATTTGCTATTGCCCTTGAAAAACTTGAATGGGATGCAGATGACGACATCTCTGTTGAAATTGGTGGAGTAGCAGTAACAGGAACTGCTACCAGTCCAAATGCAAATCCAAAATGGGCAAAACCATTTGGAACCGTGTCTTATCAAAACGATGCTTTCATCGTAATTAAAAACAAGTCAAGGAACCCTGTTGTTCCTTCGCAACCAAATCCTGAACTAAAACAACAACACCCCTATGATGGAACACTCTCTAATTGAACTGCTGACTTATTATGTGATTGTTGCTGCTCTCTTTATTGGAGCACCAGCAGTATTTTTTACAATTGCTTTTATGCCTGCTTTGATGAATACGAAGGGTGCAGTTGTTGGGTATAAAATTCACCGTGATTATGGTGAGACATCTATCTATTCCAAAGTAAAATAAGGAGAAAAACAATGAACAAAATTTTTACTGAAAAGGCAGAACGTATTAATGGATGGGCAGCGATGATCGGAATCGTAGCAGCTATGGGTTCCTATCTCGCTACTGGGCAAATCATTCCCGGCGTGTTCTGATGGAGGTTAAAATGCGTAAAGAACAATATCAAGTTCCTCAGGTCGAGTTTGTGTTTCGTGAGTCTGGTGAGTTTGTAAATAGAACAACTGCTGATCTATTCAATGGAAAGCGTGTGGTCATTTTTAGCCTGCCTGGTGCTTTCACTCCTACTTGCAGTGCCTATCAGTTACCTGGATTCGAAGAGAAATACGACGACTTTATTGGTAGTGGCATCGATGCTATTTACTGCATCTCTGTTAATGATGGGTTTGTGATGAATGCTTGGGCGCAAGACCAGAACATTGAGAAAGTAAAACTCATTCCAGACGGTAATGCATATTTCACACGTTCTATGGGTATGCTCGTCACTAAGTCTAACCTTGGTTTCGGCAGTCGCTCTTGGCGTTATGCTGCGGTCGTGGATAACGGAATCATCGAGAAACTATTCGTTGAGGAGGGGCAACGGGACAATGCCGACACCGACCCTTACGAAGCGACTACTCCAGAAATGGTTCTCGATTACGTGAAGTCAACTGTGAGGGAAACCGCACAAGTCTGAAATAATAAGAGATAACTTGAAACTCTGCTCTAAATATTGAGCAGAGTTTTTTAGTATTATGCCAAGAGGACAGTTGACAAAGGATATAATAAAATGTGAAGTTCTTAAAATAAAAAATGACCTGGATAAAGAGTGGATGAACAAATCCGGATATGATCCAAAGTGGTTAGCACATCAATATCTCAATAAAGTTTTAGACAAGATTGATGAATATAGGGTATAATAAATACTTGATAAGGTAAAAAGACGTTAATACTTAATGGGAATTTTTAAAAAAGCTATCAAGTATTCTAAACCATCAAAAGATTTGGATAAAAAGATAAAGAACCTTGACGAAGAACTTAAAAATACTGGGGTCACTTGGAAAAATTTTCCCGAAAAGGCTTGACACGGACGGCAAACCGTAGTATGATAAATAGGTAAACAAATGTTACGGATCTCTCATAATTCGTTACATTGTTAAACACCCGTTAACCGAGACCTATGGGTGTATAAGAACGTCTCTCATACCCAGTCTGAGGGTGACTGGGGAATAGTAACTCCACCATTTCCCTGATGGTCTTACTACTCTTTTAAAAACAATGACTGCTTCAATTGCACAACAACGACAATCAAATACTTGGGAACAGTTCTGTCAGTGGGTCACTTCAACCGACAATCGTTTGTATGTTGGTTGGTTCGGAACTCTAATGATTCCAACCCTTCTCGCTGCTACCATCTGTTTCATTGTTGCGTTCATCGCTGCTCCTCCTGTGGACATCGATGGCATCCGTGAACCCGTTGCTGGTTCTCTGATGTACGGAAACAACATCATCTCTGGTGCTGTTATCCCTTCGTCCAACGCTATTGGACTGCACTTTTATCCCATCTGGGAAGCTGCTTCCCTGGATGAGTGGCTTTACAACGGTGGTCCTTTCCAACTTGTTGTATTCCACTTCCTCATCGGCATCTATGCTTATATGGGTCGTGAGTGGGAACTTTCTTACCGTCTTGGTATGCGTCCTTGGATTTGTGTTGCCTACTCGGCACCTGTTGCTGCTGCTAGCGCAGTGTTCCTGGTCTATCCTTTCGGTCAAGGTTCTTTCTCTGATGCAATGCCTCTGGGTATCTCTGGTACTTTCAACTACATGCTTGTGTTCCAGGCAGAGCACAACATCCTGATGCACCCCTTCCACATGCTTGGTGTTGCTGGTGTCTTCGGTGGTTCTCTGTTCAGTGCTATGCACGGTTCTCTGGTTACTTCCTCACTGGTTCGTGAAACCACTGAGCAAGAGTCACAGAACTATGGTTACAAGTTCGGTCAAGAAGAAGAGACCTATAACATCGTTGCTGCTCACGGTTATTTTGGACGCCTTATTTTCCAATACGCTTCCTTTAATAACTCCCGTTCGCTGCACTTCTTCCTTGCTAGCTGGCCTGTTGTAGGCATCTGGTTCACTGCTCTTGGTGTGAGCACTATGGCCTTCAATTTGAATGGCTTCAACTTTAACCAGAGCATCATTGACTCACAAGGTCGTGTACTTAATACCTGGGCTGATGTACTCAATCGTGCAGGACTCGGAATGGAAGTTATGCATGAACGTAACGCCCACAATTTTCCGTTGGACCTCGCTGCTGCACAGAACACTCCTGTTGCTCTGACTGCTCCAACCATCGGTTGATTTATTAGGAAAAACCTAGTATAATGAGAGGGGAATAAACACCCCTCTTTTTTATGTCTGATATTGATGCTGCTTGGTTGGCAGGAATACTTGAAGGTGAAGGACACTTTGGGTATAATAAAAGAAAATACACACTCAAATCTACGGGTGACGTAAAATTTTATTATGACCCATACGTTCACCTTCAAATGACTGATAAGGATGTTGTTTATAGAGTAGCATCTTTATTTCAATCCAAGAGTGTTAGAACTTATCAAGACAAAAGGGGCAATCGTAAGTTACTTTACAGAGTTGGATGTAATGGCAAAATACGTCTTCCTTCTCTATTAAAATCTATCTTTCCTCATATGGGTGAAAGAAGAAAAACAAAAATTACAATTCTACTATTTTTAATTATGAACAAACAAGACTTTGTGACTCATATGTCCCAAAACGGAATGACTAGTGATAGTGCTACTAAAATGTATGACCTCCTGAATGAAAGGTTTGATGGTGACTGGAAACAAGCAACGGAACATTTGAAGGACCTTCACTCATATTTGGAAAAACACGAAACCAATGTCTCATAATAATCAACACGAACCTATGGAAGACTGGGTTATCTGGGCAGGAGTAGGTATGATGGGTTTTACAGTTATTGTGTTTGTCGTCTTCACTCTTTCAGTAATTTATTGGGGATGAGTACTAATACTCATTGACCTCTTTGTGAAGTAATGTTAAGATAAATATGAGAAATACATAGGAGGTTATGACTTCTTCTACTCTTTCACAACCAATTTCGCAACGAGGATGGTTCGATGTCCTGGATGACTGGCTTAAACGAGATCGCTTTGTATTTGTGGGTTGGTCTGGACTATTACTTTTTCCCACTGCTTATCTTGCCCTTGGTGGCTGGCTTACTGGCACAACGTTTGTTACGAGCTGGTACACCCACGGGTTGGCGTCTAGTTATCTTGAAGGGGCTAATTTCCTTACGGCTGCTGTGTCAACGCCTGCAGATGCTATGGGTCATTCTCTTCTTCTACTTTGGGGTCCTGAGTCTCAAGGGGATTTCGTCAGGTGGTGCCAACTTGGGGGACTCTGGCCTTTTGTGGCGCTCCACGGGGCTTTCAGCCTGATTGGATTCATGTTGCGTCAGTTCGAGATCGCCCGCCTGGTGGGCATCAGACCCTACAATGCGATTGCCTTCTCTGGACCCATTGCAGTCTTCGTGAGCGTCTTCCTGATGTATCCTCTGGGGCAATCCAGCTGGTTCTTCGCTCCTTCCTTTGGTGTGGCAGCGATCTTCCGTTTCCTGCTCTTCCTACAAGGTTTCCACAACTGGACCCTCAACCCCTTCCATATGATGGGAGTTGCTGGTATACTGGGTGGAGCACTGCTCTGTGCGATTCACGGAGCAACTGTAGAAAACACACTTTATGAAGATGGTGATGCTTCAAATACTTTCAAAGGGTTTGAACCCACACAAGAAGAGGAAACCTATTCAATGGTTACTGCTAACCGTTACTGGTCGCAAATCTTTGGAATTGCTTTTAGTAATAAGCGTTGGCTTCACTTCTTTATGCTCTTTGTTCCTGTTATGGGTTTGTGGACTTCTTCTATTGGTATTATCGGTTTGGGTTTGAATTTGAGGGCTTATGACTTTGTAAGTCAGGAGATTCGTGCTGCGGAGGATCCGGAATTTGAAACTTTTTATTCTAAAAATATACTGCTCAACGAGGGCATTCGTGCTTGGATGGCTCCAGTAGATCAACCCCACGAACGATTTGTTTTTCCAGAAGAGGTTCTTCCCAGAGGAAACGCACTCTAAAATAAATAAGGGAGTTCTCCGAACTCCTTTTTTTATGTTCTTTATGCTTTTTTCATTCATAGCATTTGGATTTTTTATGTTTATATTATCAGTATTACAAGACTTATGATTACATCAGAAACACCTTATAAACTTGCAGAAATCATTCAGGACACTTGGCCCCAACTTTACAGGCCGATGAAAAGAGAGTATAATACGGAAAAGGAACAAGACAATGAACAAGTACAACAGTGAAGATTATTTCACAGTAAGAGAAAGAAGAACTCATAAAAAAATTTGTGATTGTGGTAATTTTGAAGATGCAAGAATGATGATGCATCTAGACGGACCAAATCGTGAGATTGTAAAAAACAAAACCCTGATGAGTCCAGTAATTGACATTGAAATGCCCAAAGCACTACCAACTAATGAAATAGCAATCAATACAGAACCTTATAAGCAACATCAGGAAGAATGGATGGTTGACAAAATTAATCAACTGCCTCAGATCAAACTTCCTGAAGGTCAAGGGCAACCTGTGATTATATGAATCATCGAAAAAGAAAACAATCTGAGAATCAAAAAAAGAAAAGGATGTATACGCCTGATGGATACATTGTAGATCCCCCAGACGCGGAATGTCCGTATTGTGGAAAGAAACAAAAAGCGTGTTCTTACGTGAATAGTTTAAGTCGTGCTTGGGCAAGAGGTGCTTGTAAAAAGATAAATACAGATAAGTTGCAATAACTTATGGGACCTCTACATTCTCCAAAAGAATACTTGTTTAATTTACATGTAACAAGTTCTGGTGAGGCGAAACGAATGTGGAGGCAAAATATAAAAGAAGAATGGGGACATCAATGTGCCTATTGTGGGTCGGAAGAGAAACTCACAATTGATCATATTGTCCCCCAATCCAAAGGTGGTGCAGACTTTACAAAAAATGTAGTATGCTGCTGCCACGATTGCAATCAATCGAAGGGGCACGAGTACTGGAAGTTGTGGTATGTTCAGCAAGATTTTTATAGTGAAGATAGATTGAATAAAATAGAAGAATGGATGAAACCAGATCCTCCTACGAATCTATTTGCCTATCGTCCCAGAAGGAATAATGCATCTTGAATAAATAAATGAAAGCAGTATATACTGCTGATTTTGGTAAATACCGAATGCGAATAGATGGCGACTCCGTTTAGAATTAAAAGATCTGCTGTGCCCGGAAAGGTGCCAGCGGTAACAGATTTACAACTAGGTGAATTAGCTCTTAATACTTTTGATGCTGATCTTTTTACACTTAGAGCACGTCCTGGTATTGGAACGGATGTAGTCAGAGTCGGTTCGGGTGTTTCCGTTACAAATATTCTCTACGTAACAAAAGACGGAAACGATACAAACACAGGTAAGAAATTAGGTGATGCAAAGGCAACGATTAAAGCAGCAGTA
>Ga0315903_10001481_pt1 | contig 35633 bp, 35 predicted proteins | sample LakEriMetagenome_7_FD_203524 | JGI IMG/M metagenome (GOLD analysis project Ga0315903, IMG submission 203524) | Freshwater fungal communities from buoy surface, Lake Erie, Ohio, United States - Buoy 2 MA119 | ecosystem: Environmental > Aquatic > Freshwater > Lake | place: USA: Lake Erie, Ohio...
GTTTCGGGTCGCCAACTCAGCTTTCTCATCTGAACTGACAATGCCAATCACTCGTGCACCCAGATGCTTGGCCCATTGCACCAGAAACAAGCCCACGCCCCCGGCTGCCGCATGAACCACGATGGTCTCCCCAGCCTTGACCGGGTAAACGCTTTTCAGCAAATACTGGGCGGTCAAACCTTTAGTGAAGAGTGCTGCAGCAGAAATATCGTCAATTTCTTTGGGTATCGGAATTAAGCGCTCTGCTGCAAACAGTCGCCCTTCAGCATAAGAACCAGGTGCAAATTTTGGACCTCCGGCAGCATAGGCCACTCGGTCCCCGATCTTGACATTCGAAACTCCAGCACCAATCGCCTCGACAACACCAGCGGCTTCTCCCCCTAATACATGGGGTAAATATGGCAGCGGATAACGCCCTTGGCAGTTGTGCAGGTCGGCAAAATTAACACCGATGGCGGTATGTCGAACAAAGGCCTCGCCTGGGCCGGGGGGGCCTATCTCAATGTCCTCATAGCGGAGTTGTTCGGGACCACCGTAGGCATGAATTCGAACTGCTTTCATTCAATACTCCAATATATTCAAACAGCTCAACGCATTTTTTCTGGCAGGTACATCACAATTTCAGGAAAGGCGACCAACAGGCCCAACATCAAGGCGCAAGCCCACAAAAATGGCCACAGTCCGCCAAATACCTCCTCCAAAGTGACCAGCCCATTCGCGGCCCCTTTCACAACAAAACAGTTCATTCCGACCGGCGGCGTGATAGCCCCTATTTCCGCAAGAACGACAACATACACACCGAACCAAAGAGGATCAAAACCCAAACTCATCATCACAGGGTGGGTAATGGGCAATGAAATGGCGAGCAAGGAAGGCGCATCCATCAACATGCCGAATATCAAATACAAAATGGTCACCAGCAGAACGACCACCCAAACACTCAAGCCGGTGCTGGTCAAAAAGTACTTGATTTCGTCTGAAACACCGCTGAGTGCCAAAAATCTTGCAAATAACAAGCCGCCAATAATGATGGCGAAAATCATTGCAGAAAGAGTGGCCGTCTCTAGGAGCGTTTTAAGCAGGCTTGAAAACTGCTTGTTTTTATTTCTGATCAATGCCATAAAGAACGTGACCAGCGCACCAATGCCACCGGCCTCGGTTGGCGTAAAAAAGCCGTTATACAGGCCACCGATCATGATCAAAATCACTGCGATCAATGGAAAAATCAGGCGAAGCGAATAAAGCTTCTCCTTCATTGAATATTGCTCCGTCATGCGCGGTGCTTTATTCGGGTAAATCGTGGCGTATATGAAGACTGTGGCTGCTATTAAAAACGCAAAAATGATGCCTGGAATAATGCCCGCGATCAGCAATTCACCGATACTGGAATTGGTCAAAATGCCATAGACCACCATCAAGGCACTTGGGGGAATCAATACTGCAAGTGTCCCGGCAATGGCAATGCAGGCGCTGCTAAAGCCTTTGTCATAGCCGCGCGCAGCCATCTCTGGCAACGCAAGCTTGGTAAACAACATGGCCGAACCTACACTGGAGCCTGATGCAGCACCAAATGCTGCCGCAGCGCCCGTAGTGGCGATTGCCAATCCTCCAGGTAAACGCCCCATCCATTTGGTGCAGGCGTCAAATAAATCCGCACCTATTCCCGCTTGCATGGCAAAAAATCCCATTAACAAAAACATGGGGATGACACTGAAGTGGAAGCTGTTGACCGTTTCAAAATAAATGGTCCCCACAATCGTGATGGCCGTGGGGAAACTGGTCAAAATGCCAAGCCCGACAAATGCAACGGCCGTCAAGGCCAACATGATGGGCGCGCCCAAAAAAATGGCCGCCAATAGAATCCCGATGCCGAAAAAGCCGATGGAAATTTCAGACATGATTTTTTACGCTTTCAAAGTCGGGGAGTGCATTGGACAAATCGCCATCGTCAGAATCAAAGAGCGCGAGCATTGCATCAAGCAAAAATTGGATGCATAGCAATGCCGCCCCAATTGAAACGGCTAATTTAGCTGGATACAGTGGAAAGCGAATCGTGGCGCCCCACACTTGCTCATTCATCATGTAAGAACGAAGGGCAAATTTATAAGTCCCATAGGCCACGGCAGCAAATAAAATGAAGCCAACCATCATCCAGAAAAAATGCAACCATCGATTGACCGCGGGGGATAACTTGGAGGTTAGAAAAACGGTGTTGACATGCTCTCTTTTGACCAACACATATCCGAAGGGCAGCATGATGGCGACAGCCAAAAGCGACTGAGTCAACTCAACTCCGCCAGGTAAGGGTGCATTGAATATTTTTCGAGACAGTGCATTGACGTCAATCAACCACATCATCACGAATAAGACTGCGCCAGAGACAATGCCGGTGAAATAAAGGAATTTGCAATAAGCATTCCGGACTCTTAAGAAACCATTAAGCATGTCGACTCCGTTTTACTGTCAATTAATATGGGGACGGCAATGCGATTTCCCATTTATAAAATATCTGGCAATACGCACGATCGAAATAAACTCGATCGTGCGTATTTTTGATTGCAATTAATTCAACAACTCTTCAACTACTTTTCGCGCTGAAGCTTCTGGCATTCCGGCCGCCTTGGCGCGGTTGACCCAGCTCGCACGTACCGCTTGAACTTTTGCATTGCTCAGCGTCGCTTTGTTGAATTCATCCGCCGGAAAGGCAATGACTTCAACCTTGCCAGTGGCCTTCCAGGCTGCACGCGTGTCTTGTGTCGATTTATCGTATGAACGAAGGAACTCAGCGAGATAGTCCTTCTTCATGTCATCGATGATTTTTTTCAAGTCAGCGGGCAATGCGTTGTACTTGTCAATGTTCATGACCACAATGTGCCCCCATGAAGCGCCCATGGGAACGTCAATGAAGTACTTCGCAACATCAGCCCACTTCCAGCCGACAGTCAATGCCGGGTCTCCTGGCGAGCAATCAAGAATGCCGTTTCGCAGCGCCTCATAACCATCGACGTCAGCCATGGAGACCGGCACAGCACCCAAAGCTTCCAGCATGGCGGGCAGCGCGATGCCGTAAGAGCGAATGCGCAGTCCTTTGAAATCGGCCATGGTGCGAACGGGCTTTGTACAAATCATCCCATACGAAGGCAAAGGACGAACGCTGACGAGTTTCAACTTGTACTTGGCCAACTCTTTGGCAAAGTCCGGATGTTCGTCATGCCACTTCAACATGAGTTGTCCCAGTTGGGCCTGACTTTTTGGTTGTGGCCAAAAGAATGGAATGGCATTGTTGATCGGAAATTGATCCGGAAAGTAGGGTGTGACCAATGGACCCATGTCCACCACCTTGTTTTCGACCGCAGTCGGAACTTCACCCACTTTCACCACGGTCCCGCCCCACAGCATTGACAAACTGTGTTTGTTGCCCGATCGCTTCGCTATTTCCTTTTCCATCCATTCGGCTGAGCGTGCGTATTCATTTGCACCTTGAGGCATGTAGTCGCCGTATTTCAGCCGCTCTGCATGGGCCAAGCCCGAGGTAAGCATTGAGGCTGCGAGTGCTAAGGCACTGAGTACTTTCAATTTCATCATGCGTTGCTCCTGGTTATGACCTGACGGTCTGTTTTCACAAAATTGGCCAGATGGCCTTCGAATTTCTTACTGTCCATTGGTTTTTTGCCCGTTGACCTGATTTATGAGTTCAGATCAAGGCGGATGCACCGCCAGTCGCATGCGATCAGATTGGTCCAAAACCACCTCTTGCACTTTGGAATAAGCCTTGTAGGTTTTGGGTATACCTGCTGCAAAAACGTTGCCGTGCAGACGCTCGTCGGGCAAGGTCTGAGAAAGAATTTGGCGAGCCGAAAGCAAACGTTCAAGGTCAATTCCGGTATCGAAGCCCATGCTATGGAGCATGAAGACCAAGTCTTCAGTGACAATATTTCCAGATGCACCCGGGGCAAATGGACAGCCACCCAAGCCTGCCAATGAAGCATCAAAACTCCGAATTCCCTCTTCCAGTCCAGCCAGTGCGTTGGCCAGCCCCAGCCCCATCGTGTCATGTAGATGCAGCTTTTGGAGCTTGTCACCCACCTCGAGCCTGACTGCCCGAATCAGCGCGCGCACCTGAGCCGGATGTCCGTAGCCCACAGTGTCGGACAACACAATAATGTCAGCACCCGCTTGCGCAAGTGCCACGGCAACTTGGACAACGCGCTTTTCAGGAATAACACCTTCAATGGAGCACCCTAAGGCAGTCGCACAGCCCACGTCCAAGCGCATCGGGCGATCCTGTTCGTGAATCCATGCCGCGATTTTTTCAAGCTCGGCAATTTGATCAAAGGTACTTTTTCGGGTGTTGGCTAGGCTGTGCCCATCACTGACTGAAACCGGAACAATGACCGCGTGCGCGCCAGCTGCATAAGCCAACTGTGCCCCCTTGAGGTTCGGGGCCAAAGCGCTGATGCCTGAACTGTAAACTTGCGTCAGACTGGAAATAATCTCCTGCGTATCCGCCATTTGAGGGACCAGCTTGGCCGGCACGAAACTGCCAGCCTCCACCTCGGGCAGACCCGCCGCCAACATTTGGCTAATCCAATCAAGTTTGACACGGGTCGGCATGATGGCAGCCGCCATTTGCAGCCCGTCACGCGGACCGACTTCACAGATATGAATCTTTTCTTTCGTCATATTTTTTGTGTGAATTCGGGGCTTGCTCGGTTTTATATTTACGCGTCAATCCGCACGAATATTGCTTTCTTTGGCGACAGCAATCCATCGGTTGTAATCTGCTTGCAAAAATTGTGCGAACTCTGTTTGCGAAGTTCCCATAACGGTCACGCCGGCTTTTTCAAGGCTGGCGCGCACAGTGGGTACCGATGTGGCTGCCTGAAATGCCTTAGAAAGTCGATCTACTATGGCCGGAGGGGTTCCGCGCGGAACGTGTGCACCCGCCCACTCGAGCACCTCAAAGCCGGGGAATCCTTCTTCGATCATGGTCGGGACATCAGGTAGCTTTGGGTCGCGCGTGGGGGATGTCACCGCCAAGGCCCTGACCTTTCCGCCACGAATCAGTGACATGGCCGAGCCAAGGTTGCCAAAGTAACAAGTGATCTGTCCACCCATGATGTCGGTGTAAACGGCTGCACCTGCCTTATACGGGACGTGCAACATGTCCACTTTGGCGCGAATTTTGAACAACTCACCCGTCATGTGTTGGCCCGTGCCAACCCCGGCTGAACCAAAAGTGATCTTGCCAGGATTGGCCTTGACTGCTTTTAGAAAATCCTGAAATGTCTTGTACGGTGATTGTTCGGCGACCACCAAAACATTCGGCTGACTGACCGATAAAGACAAGGGTATGAAATCCTTGGCAGGGTCGTAGGGAAGCTTGCGAATGGCCGGATTGACCGCAAAAGAAGCCGAGTCGTACAAGATCGCATAGCCATCAGCAGGTGCCTTAGACGCAATATTGACGCCAATGACACCCCCTGCGCCAGCATGATTTTCAACGACCACGGATTGTCCAAGATCTTTAGAGAGTTGCTGGGCAATGATTCGACCCGTGTTGTCGGTTCCACCCCCGGGTGCGTTGGCAATGATCATTCTGATCGGTCGATCCGGGTAAGTCTGCGCTGACGCATGCATCTGAAGGCCGAACAAGGTCATAACGGCGAAGAGTTTGGGCAAATATTTCATGGTGAAACCTTTCACAAATTTGTGATGAGACTCGGATCAAATAAAAAGAACGGACTACTACTGCGCTTGCTGCGGGACTAAGTTGACTTCAGGGCGGGGAATTTTCGGACCTTTGCCATGCCGAAAAACCATCATCGTGCGTTTGAATGTGATCACCACCGTACCGTGTTGATTGAATCCTGTTGTACGGACCTTGACGATGCCGACATCCGGCCGTGATTTGGAATCAGACAAACCCAAAATTTCCGACTGCGAGTAAATCGTGTCACCCTCAAAAACCGGCTTGGGTAATTTCACTTCATCCCATCCCAAGTTGGCAAAAACATTTTGGGATAAATCAGTGACACTTTGTCCGGTCACCAGAGACAAGATGAAAGCTGAATTGACGATTGGCTTTTCCCAAGCAGTTTGGCTTGCGTAAAAATGATCAAAGTGAATGGGCGCAGGAGCCTGTGTCAACAAAGTAAACCAGGTGTTGTCTGCCGAAAGTACTGTTCGCCCCAACGGATGTGGATGGACATCTCCAACGGCAAAGTCTTCAAAAAAACGACCGCTCCAACCTTCTTTTTTAGTCATGAAATGTCCTTTTGTCCATGTTGATTGCTAATGCCGCTTTAGCTGCGGCTATTTTTTTCCAAGGCTTGTCGCTGACCCGCCACCGTGCCTAGCTCGAATAAATGATCAATTTCCAGTTCATTGAAATCTAGGGCGCGCAAAACTTTTTCGGTTTGTTCACCCAATGCAGGAACGTCGCCCATGACAGCTTCAAAGTCACTGAAAATAAACGGCGGAAGCAATGCCCGAATCGTGTGTCCACCAGGAATCTTGACGTCTCGCCATTTATCCCGTTCTTTTAATTGACTGTGCTCCCAAAGATCTTTAGCCTGATTCAGGCGTCCGTTTGCAATGCCACCAGAATCCAGAAGATGAACAACTTCTTGCGTCGATTTATCTGAAAACTTTGTCTCGATCAGTTGCGTCAGTTTTTCCGCATTCAAGATCCGCAAACTGTTGGTTCTGTAATCTTTGTGGAGGGTCAGTTCAGGTTGCGCCATAACGACTTCGCAAAATGTCTGCCATTCACGTTCGTTCTGAATGCTGAAGATCACTATGCCGTCCCGTGTTGCATGTGCGCCGTAAGGGGCGATGTTTGGATTGTTCATGGGCAACCGAGGAATTCGGCTGCCGTTGTAAGCATGTCGGTACATGGGGTAGGTCATCCATTCAGCCAAGGCATCCAGCATGGCCACCTTGACATTGGCTCCCTCACCTGTCTGACCGCGTCGTACCAGTGCTGCCAAAATAGCAGTTTGGGTATAAAGCCCTGTAGAGAGATCCGCCACTGAAAGACCCACTCGGGCAGGTGTATCTTCACTTCCATTGATGCTGATAAGCCCGGATTCGGCCTGGATCAACATGTCGTAGGCCTTCTTTTTTTCAAAAGACCCACCTTCGCCATAACCGGAAATATCTGCCACGATTGCGCGTGGATTTATTTTTCGAACAGCCTCGTAGTCAAGTCCTGCACGAGCTGCAGCACCCGGCGCAAGATTTTGAACAATGACATCTGCTGATCGGATGAGTCTGTTCAAAACTTGATCAGCCCCCTTGGCTTTGACATCCAGCGCGAAACTGGATTTTCCACGGTTGAGCCACAAGAAATAGGTCGACTCGCCATAGACAAAAGTGTCATATCCCCGAGAAAAGTCACCCTCTCCCGGACGCTCAATCTTGATCACTTCAGCGCCCAAATCTGCCAAATGACGGGTACAAATCGGCGCTGCTAAAGCATGTTCAAGCGAGACCACGCGTATGCCCGCAAGAGGGAGAGTCCCTGATCGATCATTGTGTGCAGCTTGGCGCATTTCCAGATCTTTTCCCAATAGATTCAGCGGAGAAAAACCACTTAAGTGTCCACACTTTACTTCCTTATCCGAAGAGTATTGTTAGGGTATACCTTATGTTTAGCAATTAACATCGTGCTATTTTCATAAAAAATTATGCTTAAAACTGGTAAAAACCCTAAATTAATACATTTATCTTGTAACTTTAAGTATTTGGCGTAGCATCTAAACCAATGGCGCGTTTTTAAAAAAATGCATAGTGTGTACACTTTGACTTTTGAAAGTTAAACATGAGAACGGATTACAAGGCCTTGAATTTGAAGATTGAAGAGCATGTATTGACCGTCACACTGAATCGGCCAGATGCGGGAAATGCACTGAATACTTTGATGCTGACAGAGGTCGTGGAATTGCTCTCCGCCCTTTACGTGAACCCCGAGGGCGTGCGTTGCATCGTCTTGACGGGGTCAGGAGATCGCATATTTTGTGCGGGCGGCGACCTTAAGGAACGCAAAGGCATGAGCGACGAAGCCTGGCGAATGCAACACGCACTGACAGAGCAAATGATGCGACATCTGCTGGAGTGCCCGATCCCGGTAATTGCAGCGGTCAATGGCGCCGCTTTTGGCGGTGGGTGTGAATTGGTAGTCGCCGTTGATTTTGCTTACGCAGCAGACACTGCGCGTTTTGCATTGACCGAGGTCACCCTAGGCATTCATCCTGGTGCGGGGGGAACACAAAATTTAGCGCGAGCCTGTGGTGTTCGCAGAGCCAAGGAAATCACTTTGACCGGACTTCCCTTCAGTGCGCAGGAAGCGCTTGAATGGGGCGTAGTGAACAAGGTGTGTCCTGCAGAAATTTTGATGCAGGAAGTCGTGGCAACAGCAAAACGTATCGCTGGCAATGCCCCCATCGCTGTACAACAAGCCAAAAAATCAGTCAGCATGGCCACACAGTTGGACATCGCCTCTGGCTACCGTTTTGAGTTGGAGTCTTACTACAGAACCATTCCAACTCAGGACCGCTTAGAGGGTGTTCTTGCCTTCAATGAAAAGCGCAAACCCGTTTTCACCGGAAAATGACCATGAAAAAAATCGATGACGGCAGTCCACAGTCTGAAGATTTTTCAGGGCAATTACGCGCCCCGTTGGACGGTATCCGCGTCATTGACTTGTCGATGTTTCTGGCAGGTCCATATTGCACTCAACAACTGGCTGATCTGGGCGCAGAAATTATCAAGATCGAACCCCGACAGGGGGATTCGACAAGGGCTTTACCGCCGCACTTTCACCACGGCGAGAGCCTTTACTACATCAGCACAAATAGATCAAAAAAAGGCATCTCGCTGGATTTGCAAAGCCCCGAGGGGCGCCAAATACTGCATCGGCTTGTGGCCACCGCTGATGTGGTGATCGACAATTTCAGGCCCGGGATTATGAAAAAACTGGAGGCAGATTACGAAACCCTGGTGCGCATCAATCCCCGGATCATCTGCTGTTCGATCTCTGGTTTTGGACAAGATGGCCCCTATGCTAAAAGGCCGGCTTACGACATGATTGTGCAGGCGCTTTCTGGTGGCATGAGCATCACCGGGGAGCCTGGCGGCAGACCTGTTCGTGCCGGCATTCCGATTGGGGACATTTGTGCCGGCCTGCATGCGGTCATCGGCGTTCAGGCGGCACTTCACGAACGCACACGTTCCGGCAAAGGGCAGTTCATCGACATTTCGATGCTTGATGTACAAGTGGCCATGTTGTCTTATCAGGGCGTTTATCACTTGTTTTCTGGCGATATTCCAGGCGGACAGGGCCGAGGGCATGCTTCGATTCCCACTTATGCGTCGTTTCAGTCTGCAGACAAACTGGATGTCTTAATTTGTGCCAACACTGAAAAAATGTGGGTTTCGCTTTGTGAGGTCTTAGAGCTGAACGGCCTGACCGATGATGCCCGTTTCTTGACCAATGAACTGCGCCATCAACATCGAAACGAATTAGAGCCCTTGCTCAATGATGCATTTGCCAAACACACGCGGGAAGTATGGCTGCAACGTTTGGACGCACAGGGCGTGCCTTGCGCTCCTGTCAACACACTCCAAGAAGCCTTGGCTGATCCTCAGGTACGGCATCGGAAAATGGTGAACAAGCTGAGTCACAGCTTGGGTGGCGAACTCGAAGTTCTAGGCAACCCGATCAAGATGTCCAGATCGCCCTCTGCCGAGGTCATCAGTCCACCGGTGTTTGGACAGCACACAGACGAGGTTCTGCGCGCCATCGGTTGTTCGGATGTTGAACTTTTGCAGTGGCGACAACAAGGATTGATTGCGTAATAAACCCCAACTGAAAAGGATAAAACATGAATGCCCCTGAGTTTCTCCCCATCGTTCCCGGAGCCAATCCTGGTCTCTCCAAAGACTATTTAACGAATGGCACAAAGGGTTTTGCCTTGTTGGGCCAGGCCTGCGAAATCTGTGGCAAGTCACTTTTTCCCAAGACAGGGGTATGCCCGGTATGCCGCTCCACGCATGTTAGGGACTGTGCCATGCCCACTGAGGGGGTGCTCTACAGCTGGTCTGTTGTCCATGTTGCACCCAAACCCTGGGTCACACCTTATGTGATTGGCTATGTGGACCTTCCTAACGGGGTCAGGGTTTTTACACACATCGGGGGCAATCCTGAAAATTTAAAAGTAGACATGCCGGTGCATCTGGAGCCCGCTGAAGTTGGGCTCGACGCACAGGGGCAAGCCAGGCCATTTTTCCGGTTTACCCCCTTTCAATGAGGAGATATCAAATGCGTAAAGTCTCAGTTATCGGCACAGGCATGGTGAAATTTGGTAAGTACAACGATGTCAGTCTTGCCGATATTGGCTGGCCTGCCGTCTTGCAGGCCATGAACGATGCAGGTCTTAAGCCCGGGGATATCAATGCTTTCTTTTGCGGCACTGGACTGAGTGGGCCAATGCCCGGTCAACGCGTCCTGGGGCGTTTGGGCATGACGGGTATCCCCATCATCAACGTGGAAAACGCATGTTCCAGCGGGTCATCGGCGCTCAGCCTGGGTTGCATGGCCATTGCCAGTGGCCAACATGATGTCGTGATGGTCATGGGTATAGAGAAACTGACCAAGTTCAACGGCGGCACCATTCCACTTGAAAAAGAAGATTGGGAAGTCAGCAACGGTTTGGTCATGCCAGCACTTTATGCCATGCGCGCAAGACGTTACATGCACGATTTTGGTTTGACCAAGGAGCAGTTGGCCTCGGTCGTTGTCAAATCACGTCGGCACGCGGCCCTGAACCCCGATGCGCAGTTACAGAAGGAAACCACCGTCGAAGAAGTACTGGCCTCGCGCATGATTGCCGACCCTTTTACCCTTTACCAATGTTGCCCGACGGGTGATGGCGCAGCAGTCATCATTTTGTGTGCCGAAAATTTGGCCCATAGATTCACTAACAAACCCGTGAATGTGGTGGCTTCGCACGTCGCATCAGGCTTGTTTGAGAGCGGGCCGCGTGACATGACTTCACCTGAAATCACTGTGCGTTGCGCAAAAGACACCTACGAGGAGGCCGGAATAGGCCCCGAAGATATCGATGTCGCGGAGGTTCACGATGCATTTACGAGCGCCGAATTGATGTACTACGAGGCCTTTAGCTTTTGCGAACGCGGTGAAGCTGCACACATGCTTGAAAGTGGCGCCAGCTCGCTGGGGGGTCGGATTCCAGTCAACCCAAGTGGTGGGCTTCTTTCCAAAGGTCACCCGGTTGCCGTCACCGGTGCAGCCCAAGTGGTCGAGGTGGTGCGGCAATTGCAAGGCCGTTGTGGCACACGTCAAGTTGAGGGTGCCAAGGTGGGATTGACCCACGCGACGGGAGGGGGAATCAGCGGGTTTGACCACGGTGTTTGTGCCATTCACATTTTTTCAACATGAAACAGCTTGCCGGTATCACGCTTTATTGCGAACTTCAGGGCGCTGGTCCCAACTTGGTGGTACTTCACCCCGCAGGGCTTCATCAGGGATTCATGAAAAGTTTGGTGCATGCAGCAGCAGCGTCTTACCGGGTTCTTGCAGTTGATCTTTGCGGCCATGGGCGATCGCCCGATGCCCCCGGGGATATGACCTTGGCGCACCAGGCTTTATGGGTCAGCGAAGCCATGAAAAGACACGGCATGGAAGAAGCCACTGTTCTGGGCTTGTCTCTGGGGGGCATGGTGGCGCAAACACTGGCACTAGACTTCCCTAAAATGGTCAAAAATTTGATTTTGTGCGGCTGCACGGGTGGTTTTGATTCAGCACTTCAGCCCATCTTGCTTGAACGAGGTCTGACAGCGCAACGGGGCGGCATGCAGGCCATTGTGGCGCCCACTTTGCAGAGGTGGTTTACCCCTGCTTTCATGCCCCACGCAGAGGTACTGGCCGTTGAACAATGTTTGCTGAAAAACCATCCCCTAAATTGGCTGGCAACCTGGCGGGCAATTTCAAACTTCAATGCATTGTCCCGACTGAATGAAATCAAAGTCCCTACCCTGGTGGTCGCAGGTGATCAGGATACCGCCACCCCTTTGGCTGCAACAGAAACACTGACACGTTCGATTTCCGGCGCAAAGCGAGCCGTGCTTGCAGGCGCACCGCACATGATGCAGATTGAAAGTCACGCGCTCTTCAATCAAACAGTTCTTTCGTTTTTGAATGAAAAAAAATGAACGTGCCAACGCTGCTTCATTACCAGTGGCATCAAGGTAAGGCTGGAAGTCCTGCGTTTTTTCTGATTCACCCACTGGGTGGAGATCTGACATTTTGGAACGATTGCATCGCCTGCTGGGGCCCGGATGTCTCTACGCTGGCCTGCGATTTGAGATCGGCAGGGCGATCGCCAGCCAGTCTCGCTCCCGTCACAATTGCACAGCATGTAGCAGACCTTGAAGCGCTTCGCCATGCACTGGGGATCGGGTCAATCGTCTTGGTGGGATGCGCCATAGGTGCCATGACCGCGACCCACTATGCCGCAACTCATACCGATGTCACACAGGCTTTGGTGTTGGTGAGCCCAACACCCAAAACCACCCCCGTGGCCGCAAAAATGTTGGCCGATCGGGCCGAACTTGTGAGCCAGTCTGGAATGGCTTCCATTTTGCCGGATGCCATTGACAAAGCTTTTGAACAGCAGGTCAAGGGCGAGACTTACCAACGCTATTACCAACGCTTTGCAGCCCAAAATGCCGATGCTTATGTTCAATCGATTCGGGGTATTCTGAACGCGGATGTAACCGCAGATTTGCAGTCCATCCAATGCCCTACCCTGGTGATTGGGGCCGGACATGACCTGTTACTTCCCCCCGCGCTGTCGCTCCAAGTGCACGAACTGGTTAAAAAATCGGAGTTTCAGATCATGACCGAAGCTGCTCACTTCGCCCCTTTGCAGCACCCTGAACGGTTCGCCGAGAGGGTCGGCTCATTTTTAGCGCGAAATGGCATTCTGCAGGGTTCAATGACCATCGAAAACAGAAAGGCACCATCACCATGAATCACAAGGGATACCTTTTAGTCATGATGCAGGCTCCGCCCGCATTCGAAGACGAGTTCAATGCCTGGTATGACGCAGAACATATTCCCGAACGCTTGGCTGTGCCGGGATTTGAGACCGGCTTACGCTATGTATGCTTATCGGGTTCGCCACGATTTCTGGCCATGTATGACACTCAAAGCCCGGAGGTACTGGCCTCCCCTGAATATCTCAGGGTCTCCTTTGAAAAAGCCAGTCCATGGACCAAGCGTGTGACCAGTCGCGTTAAGGTGGATCGTTCAGCTGGTGTCCAAATTTATCCAGGTCATCTTGTAACCGGCCGTGCAACACGAGTCGTGCTTTTGCGCTTTCGTGGGCTCCAGGCCAATGCGTCCGAACAGATCATTGCGGGGATGCGCTCCAACTACGAGGGTCTGTCTGAAACCATCCAGTGGCGCGTTCTTTCAAATGAAAGTCCAGATGGGGTTGATTTCTTTGGCTTTGTGGAATTACGGGCACCGATATCGGAACAAATCAATCTAGCACCCTTTGGGGGTTGTGCCCATGCGTTGGACTTGCTGAATACCTACTCACCCTACTGAGCTGGGCCAACCGGGTCAGTCAGTGGGGCGCGGATTTTCGGCGAGAAAGTACTGCACAAAAATCTTGCACCCGTCCAGCACATTTGACTTGGCCAGAGCAGCCGCAAGCTCCCTGTCCCTGTTGAGGATAGCTTCGGCCAGATAAATGTGCCCTCGCGCTGACGTTGCCAAGCGGCCTGGCTGAGACAACACCAGGCGTTTGAGAAGCAGGCTGCGCAGCACCAAGGTTTCGAGGATGCGCTGCAGCGTAGCGTTGTGTGCCAACTTGGTCATGTACTCCTGAAAGCTAACGTTCAGCCAATAATAAACTTCAACATCCGCATTTGCAGAGGCCCGTTCTATTTGAGGAATGAACTGGCGAATACCTTCAAGCTCTTCATCCGTGGCTTTAGCGGCGGCTTCAGCGGCCACAATGCCGGCAATGGCTGCACGAACGCCATAGAGCTCTTTTATTTCCTCCAAACTCAGCACGATCACTCGGGGGCGCCGCCTGGGCGGCATTTCAACAAGGCCTTCCTTTTCGAGGATAGAAATAGCTTCGCGCGCAGGCGTTCGACTGGTGTTGAACTGACGGGCAAGTTCAACCGAGTTGAGTTCGCTGCCGCGTTCGCGTAGGCCAAACAAAATTTCGGCCCCCACCATGGACGCGATTTGAATAACCAAGGACGTATGGTCGTCACTTTTGGAAATCACACTGCGAATGATGCCCTCAAGGCGTTCCAGCGGCTGCAGTGTGTCCGCACAAGTCATTGTCTCTTGGAACGTAAAAGGGGGACTCTTGACCATTGGCAAATTCATTTTTTCAATTGGCGTATGACAAACGCTGAACTTGAAGTATTTTTCAGTGTATCGACCATATTGCTGTTCTGACGATCGATTTGGTGTTCAGCAGTAAAACTCCCCATTTTTATTTTCCCCCAAAAGAAAGGCCTCTTCAGGCCGGGTATTCAGGTTACAACGACCAACCAAGTTGCCGCGTCAGATCTTGGACGCCCTTGTTCAGAACCTCCAACAGGAAAGCCTTGCGATTAGGGTCAAATCAGAAGTCTGGAATCGTCAAAGTGAGGTTGCCACGAATAGTCCCTTTTGAATCAAAAAATGGGACAGCAAGTCCAAACGCAGAAGGCGTTCTTTGGGATTGGGTCAAGGCATACCCGTTAACCCGAATTTCCTTCAGCGACCGAAGCAACTCTGCAGGCTTGAGTGCCCGACCATCCAAGGGCGAAGTCTCTTTTCGGCTAATGACTTCCTCGATTTCCTCTGCAGTCAAATAGGCCAGCAATACACGACCTGAAGCGCCCCAAACCAGTGGTTCCATACGGTGGGTCGTGATGCTGTAACGCATGGGATGCGGCGGTGAAGCCGTCAAGGAAAAGAACATTTTTAATTCGTTGCGGTCCAATAGGGTCAGGATGGTTGTTTCATCTGCCTGATCCCTCACGGCATTCAGAATCGGCTGGGCAATACGGTTGATCGGCATGTCCATTGCCAGCTTACCGGCCAATCGGTACAGGGCCAAGCCAGGCCGGTAGAGCCCGTCATCGTCCTGCATGACAAACCCCTGAGGTCGACAAAGTCCCAGCAGTCGGTGCATAGAGGCCCTTGGCAAATTCAAGGCGCGCGCCAACTCATTCAGCCCCCATTGCTCCTTCTCGGCAAAACAAGCAAGGATGCGCAAGACACGGTTCACGGTCCCTGTGTCTGCACTGGCGGGTTCAGGCACTGCGGCCAAAGTGTTACTTTTATTTTTCACAAACCGTAGTCTCGCATAACCCGAATTGACAGGATGTATGCCTTCCGGATAATGTCCATTTAACGATATGCCGTTCCGTTAATCGGAATTTTTTAACCATCTGTTATTTTTCTCACATGGAGTTTTTATGAATTCACAACGTTTTCCCATGAAGCCATTCCCAGAAGAGCAAATACTTCGGAACGTTGCACGCTTTCAATCTTTGCGCGGCAGCAGCGATGCCTATGTCGATAGCCGTATGCCGGGTTGCTTACGTAAAAAGTTCAATATGATCGGGCTGGGCGTGACCGAAAACGAAGTACATCCTGATCTGAAACCTAACATCGAGATGCCCGCCTTTGGGTTCAACGTCGGGATGCTTGAATGCGAGAACGGTAACGGTACAGCTGCGCATGCGCATCAAACCGAGGAAGTCTTCATGCCCCTGATCGGAAACTGGCAGGTCTTTTGGTTGGATGACGGCGTTGAGCGGTCGTTGACCCTGGAGCCCTTTGACATGGTCATGTGGCCCACGGGTTGTTATCGTTGGTTCCGATATGTTGGAGAAGGCAAGGGCCGGTTGCTGACCATTATTGGTGGTCCTGATGCCGGCAAGGTTGAATATCTCCCGGATCATCTTGAAAAGGCACAATCAACCGGCATTCAACGTCATGCCGATGGCACGATTACCCTGGATGAAGGGCTAGCCCATTGATGCCAGATTAATGTATCCCCCGCGGCTCAAACGATTGGAAATTAACCAATGAACTTGCCACTTTCTCTGGCGACTTTGCGTTCACAGTATCCGACTCGGTCCATTTCTGTTCATGAAAAAATCTGGCAGATCCGCGACACGGCATCCAACGAGATTGCAACCGATGTGCCGCCACTGGTTTTATTGCCGGGAGCGTTGGGCACTGGGGATGTTTTTCATCATCTTTTGACCGGATTGGGTGAACATCAACGCCTGATCAGTCTTAGTTTCCCGCCTCTTGCCGACGCTGGAGCTTTGGCCGATAGCTTGGTTGAGTTGATGGATGCCTTGAAACTTTCCGTTATCGACTTATTAGGCACTTCACTGGGTGGCTATGTAGCCCAGATCGTCGCACTGCGCCATCGTCAGCGAATTAGAAAACTGATTTTGGCCAATACTTTTTACGATCCTGGCTTACAGCAGGCACGCTGGCCCCCCGCCGAGCAGTTTGCACAACGCAGTTCAGATGAAGTCCTTGCTGCCGCTCGCTTGCAACTTGAAAACGGCCCAACACCCACATCGGCTCATTTGGAACTCAAGCAGTTGATGCTAGAACTGGTTGGCACAGAGCAAAGTGGGGATCACGTCAAAGCCATGCGCATGGCTGTTTTGACTGCCGAACCTTTGGCTAAAGTCACACTCGATGAGGCAAAACTGAGCTTGATTGACGATGAATTTGACCCTGTCATCGCCCCCGAAACCCGAATGCAAATGCGTCAGCGTTATGCCGATTCGCGCCTTTTCAAGATCGCTGAAGGCGGACATTTCCCGGCAATTCTTCAACCTCACGCCTATCAAAAAGCCATCGTTGCTGCTTTGGGTTATTGACGGACTCAGATCAGGTTTTGCATAAAACCAACCAGCCGAATGGGCCACCCCGGCCTCAATATTGGGTATGATTTTATTGATTCAAATCACCAAAATCATCATGATCAAACTTCTTATAGGTTTTGCGGCCGCCTTTTTGTTAACTTCTTTTCCGGTTCAAGCCCAAGAGCAGAGCTGCTATGCGGCGGCGACCGAAAAAAAATTGGCCGGGGCCGCCAAGACCGCATTTTTGAAAAAATGCGAAAAAGACGCCACGGCCAAGTGCGAAGCTGCTGCAGCAGAACGCAAATTGGCGGGTGCCGCCAAAAACAGCAATATCAATAAATGCGTTAAAGACTCAGTGGGCGAAGCTTCTTGAGCTGGAGACGGTGAAGGATGAAGCCCTGACGGGCCATCGATAGGCCCATCTCCCAGGGTTTACCGGCAAGCCGTAGATTTTCTGCGTTTTCAGCCAGGCCGCACCATCTTGCAGGTGCTGGGCATGCGGGCCTGTTCGGCCTTGATCTGGCGTATCACCTTGAAACCATAACCCGAACCCTCGACATCAAAGGGCACACCCGGTGTGCCTTGCCGCGCCATCACCCCCACGACCAAAGGTTGTTGAAACTGATGATCTTCGGCACGCATGCTGCCGGTTTGTCCGGCCATGCTGACACGGGCTTTTTCCAGCTGCAAGGCCACCGCGACGGTGTCGGTGTTGCCCGCTTTTTCAACAGCCTGTGCCAATGCCTCCACCATGAGTTGCATGCGCACATGCACATAGTCTTCAGCAGGCTTGGGGAAGCGCTGACGGAACGATTGATAGAAAGCCTCACTCGCCTTACCGGGCACGTTGGGCAACCAGTCGGCCACTGCAATCACGCGGTCCACACCCGCATCGCCAATGGCCGCAGGTGCGCCCAAGGCGTTGCCGTAAAAGGTGTAAAACTTGCCTTCATAACCGGCCTCCCGAGCTGCCTTAATGAGCAGGGTCAGGTCATTGCCCCAGTTTCCGGTGATCACCGCTTGCGCCCCACTGGCCTTGATTTTTGTCGCATAAGGCAAGAAGTCTTTCACCCGACCGATGGGATGCAGCTCTTCGCCAACAATCTGAATATCTGGACGCAAAGCGCCCAACTGTTGGCGCGCCTCACGCAATACGGCCTGACCAAAGCTGTAATCCTGGCCAATCAAATAAGTTGACTTGATGCTCTTGTCACCTTGCAACACTTGCATGAGCGCGGTCATGCGCATGTCGGCATGGGCATCAAATCGAAAATGCCAAAAGCTGCATTTTTCGTTGGTCAGTGCGGGGTCCACGGCTGAATAATTCAAAAAAAGCACACGCTTGGCAGGTTCACGTTCGTTGTGCTTATTGATCGCGTCAATCAAAGCCGCAGCGTTGGCCGATGAATTGCCTTGCAAAACCACTTGGACACCATCATCAATGGCCGATTTAAGCGCTGACAAAGCTTCTTCGCTTTGGCCCTTGCTGTCGTAACGCTCCAGCACCATGTTGCGCATGCCCTGAGTAGTTTTGACGCCGCCCCGGGCATTGACCCGTTCCACCGCCCAAGCGATGTTGCGCACCACGGCTTCGCCAGTGTTGCCGAATGGTCCGCTCAAGCCTTCAATGAGGGCCAGCTTAATAGGGGATGCAGAGAATGCCTTCGTTTGAGCTTGGGTTTGCGATTGCGCTGTTGCTGTTGCTGTTGCTGGTGCCTGAACTTGAGCCTGGGCCGCACCCAAGATCAATACCGAGAACCCCAAACCAAGCAAGCGGCGAGAGAATGTCGAAAAATACGAATGAAAAATCATAAAAAATTAAGCCCGCATCAAGCAGTAAAAGCAACAAAGATGCGCAGTTTAACGGCTACCTTGAAGAGAAAAATTTTTTCTTGGAAGCCTGCCATTGACCTGCTGGAGGTATGCATTCACTTGCGAGGGATTTGTATTTTCCCTATTGAAGGCTTGGACATGCCAATTGAGAGACCTGCAATTTACTGGCGAAGGATTTGCGTTATTCCTATGGAAGGCTTTGACATACCAATTGGGAGGCCTGCAATTTGCTGGCGAAGGATTTGCGTTTTCCCTGTGGGAGGCTGCCCCTGCGGCCGAATGCTTGAGTTGGCTTTTGCACCTGGATGAGGCACTTTGCCTCAACCCACCTTCGCGAGCAGGCTCACACCAAGGTCGGGAGCTCCTATCCGGCAGGGCCGGCGGTGCGCTCAGGCCAATTCGTGTAGCGGCCAGCGCGGTTTGACATCAAAGCTGTAACGCGCCTCAGCTTGTGCTGCGCCAGTTTGCAGTCGCATGGCGGCGGCCATGGCGATCATGGCGCCGTTGTCGGTGCACAAATGCATCTCGGGATAGTGCACGCGCACTTGGGCTTTGGCGCAGGCTGCGTTCAACTGGGCACGCAATTCCCGATTGGCCCCCACGCCTCCGGCCACCACCAAGCGTTTCATGCCAGTGGTTTTGAGGGCCGCCATGGATTTTTTGACCAACACCTCGACGATGGCGGCCTGGGTGGAGGCCGCCAGATCGGCGCGTTCGGGAGCGCCTTCGGTGTGCGCAGCGGGGCCAATTTTTTGGCTTTGCGTGAGCACCGCCGTTTTGAGTCCTGCGAACGAAAAATCAAAGTCACCGCTGTGAAGCAAAGGTCGGGGCAATTTGTAAGCGGCGGGGTTACCTTGCTCGGCCAGACGCGACAGGCCTGGCCCGCCCGGATAAGGCAGGCCCATGAGTTTGGCGGATTTATCAAACGCTTCGCCTGCGGCGTCGTCTATGCTCTCACCCAACAAGTTGTAGCGCCCCACCCCCTCCACTTGCATGAGCTGGGTGTGTCCACCCGACACCAGTAACGCAATGAACGGAAACTCCGGCGGGTCTGCGCTCAAAAACGGTGAAAGCAAATGCCCCTCCAAATGGTGCACGCCCAGCACGGGCTTGCTCAATGCCGCCGCCAGCGAACAGGCCACACCCGATCCCACCAACAAGGCGCCCGCTAAACCCGGCCCCCGGGTGTAGGCGACCACGTCAACATCGGCCAAAGTGACCCCTGCCTCTGCCAGCACTTGGCGAGTGAGCGGCAGTACACGGCGAATGTGGTCGCGGCTGGCCAGCTCAGGCACCACACCGCCATAGGCTTGGTGCATCTCGATTTGGCTATAAAGAGCGTGTGACAGCAACCGGGGCCAAGCCTCTGGTTTGGTTTTACCAATGGGTTGGTCCGTGGTCTCAACCAAGGCCACACCCGTTTCGTCGCAAGAAGATTCAATACCTAAAATTCGCATAACAGGTAGTTTAGATGCGGATGCGCCAGAGCTGTGGCGCTTTGGTTTAATTCCTGATCTGCTGTTTTAGGGCTCAAACCGTCATGTCCACCCCCAACCCTGCCTCTGTGCCTCATATTATTCGGGTCATTTCTTCTATGGCTACCAAGCCACTTTTGACGGATTTGGCGCAACTTTTCATGGCGCAGGCCCCTCAGTTCGAGGTGCAACTGGAGTCGGTGGGCGGTGTTGACGCCGCTAAGCGGGTGCAGGCGGGTGAGGCCTTCGACTGCGTGGTGCTGGCCAGCAACGCCATTGACAGTTTGCAGGCCGAGGGCCTGCTGCTCCATGGTAGCCGGACCGACTTGGTGCATTCTGGCGTGGCGGTGGCCGTGCCAGCGGATGCCCCAACGCCCGACATTTCCAGCGAGCAAGCGCTCAGGCAAGCTGTTTTGGCGGCAGCCTCACTGGGCATCTCCACCGGCCCGAGTGGCGTGCAACTGGTCAAACTGTTTGAGCGCTGGGGCATTGCCGAGCAAATCAAAGACCGCATCGTGCAAGCCAAGCCCGGTGTGCCCGTGGGCGCCTTGCTGGCACAGGGCCAGGTCGCGCTGGGTTTCCAGCAACTGAGCGAGATGATGGGCGTGGCGGGCATCACAGTGCTGGGGCCGCTGCCCAACGCGGTGCAAATCACGACCACCTTTTCCGGCAGCGTAGCAATCACCTCAGCCCGTCCTGAAGGAGTATGGGAAATGCTGGCGTTTTGGGCCTCCGAGGCGTGTACCGATACCAAAATCCAGCACGGCATGGAACCGGCCTGAACGGCGAGGCAGACAAATTGAGGGGCGATTTGAACGGGAGTCGATCAGATTTTCCCCAAAGCTGCCTATTGCTTCACTTCGATTCCTTTTTTTGATTGCTTTGCATCTTGTCTGACGTCTTCATTCGCATACCTATATTACAAAAAGTTATCTGACTTCATTCACAATTCGCAGCATGGGTATCAGCCACTACATCAAGGACATCGGACGCGGTAAAGACGGTGCGCGTGCGCTGGGTCGCGCCCAGGCCACCGATTTGATGGGCCAAATTTTGGACGAGCAGGTCAGCGATCTGGAACTGGGGGCGTTTTGCATTGCCATGCGCATCAAGGGCGAAACACCTGAGGAAATGGCAGGTTTTCTGGATGCCACCCACGCGCGCTTGCAACACGTTCAAGTCAATGGTGCGCGCACGGTGGTGCTGCCCAGCTACAACGGGGCGCGAAAACTGCCGGTGCTCACGCCTTTGCTGGCCTTGCTTTTGGCTCGCGAAGGTGTGGCGGTGGTGGTGCATGGCACCGCCACCGAGGACAAACGTGTCAGCGCCCAGACGGTGTTGGCGGAGTTGGGTATTGCAAGCTCCGACAATGCCCCCAGCGTGCAAGCGGGTCAGGTGGTATTTGTTCCCACGGGGGTTTTGCATGGAGGTTTGGAGCGCTTGTTGTCAGTCCGCCGAGTGGTGGGTTTGCGCAATCCGGGGCACAGTCTGGTCAAATTGATGAACCCCTGCGAACCCCAAAACAGCCGGGTCTTGCTGGTGAGCAGTTACACACACCCTGAATATTTGCTGTCGATGTCGGCGACGTTTGCCCTGACCGGCGAACACGCCTTGTTGCTGCGCGGCACCGAAGGCGAACCCGTGGCCGATGCCCGGCGCACGCCCGCCATGGATGTTTTCATAGACGGACAAACTACACGCGTTCAAGCCCAACAAGAAGGCCCTTTGGCTCAGTTGCCCGATTTACCTGGCATCGAAGCCACCGCTACTGCCGCCTATATTCAGCGCGTCCTGAACGGTGACTTGCCCGTGCCAGCCCCCATTGCCCTGCAGGTTCAGCACATTATTCAAGAGGTAACACCATGAGCTTCACCCCTTTGACTCAAGGCCGATGCACCTTGGTAGGTGCAGGTCCGGGCGATCCGGAACTGCTGACGCTGAAGGCGGTCAAGGCGATTGCCAGCGCCACCGTGCTGCTGGTGGATGACCTCGTCAATGACGCGGTGTTGGCCCACGCATCGCCCAGCGCGCGCATTGTGCATGTCGGCAAACGCGGAGGTTGCAAAAGCACGCCTCAGGCATTCATTGACAAAATGATGATCACAGCGGTCAGGGAGGGTGAACAAGTGGTGCGCCTGAAAGGCGGCGATCCGTTTATTTTTGGACGAGGCGGCGAAGAAGTTGAACATCTGAGGGCTGCGGGCATTGATGTGCAGGTGGTCAATGGCATCACCTCAGGTCTGGCGGCCTTGAGCAGTTTGGGTGCGCCCCTGACGCACCGTGAACACGCTCATGGTGTTGTGTTTGTCACGGGTCATGCCAAACCCGGGGATGAAGGCACCGATTGGGTAAAGCTGGCCGAAACAGCCCGCCAAGCCAAGCTGACCCTGGTGATTTATATGGGGGTGAGCAGTTTGGCGCAAATTACCCAAGGCTTGCTGCAAGGTTTGCCCGCGCACACCCCGGTGGCCATCGTGCAGCACGCCAGTTTGCCGCAACAACGCGAAGCCCTGAGCACACTGGGCGAGTTAACCCACACCATGGACCGCGAAGGCTTGCAAAGCCCCAGCATCATTGTGGTGGGCGATGTGGTGCAAGGCGCAAGGGCTTGGGCTGCGCAGCAAATGCCTGGTGCCGCGCTTCGAGTAGCCTGAATCAGCCCCAATTGCGCGTTAAAAGCTCATCAAGCGCATCGGAAACAACTTGCCCTTGATCGGTCAAGTTGCCCACACATGGACCCATTTGATCCATGGCCACCGAAACGTTTCTTCAAGCTCACATGGGTCGACGCGCCCCAAGCCAGCCCCCCTTACACTCCTGACCCATGAATACATGGGATGTGGTGATTGTGGGTGCCGGGGCTGCCGGTTTGTTTTGCGCTGGCGTGGCAGGCCAGCGGGGCCTGAAGGTGCTCCTGCTGGACCACAGCGACAAGTTGGCCGAAAAGATCCGAATTTCGGGGGGTGGGCGCTGCAACTTCACCAACCGCTTGCTGGATGCATCGGCCCCGCAAAAGCATTTCATCAGCCAAAACCCGCACTTTTGCCGCTCAGCCTTGTCGCGCTACACCCCACAAGACTTCATTGACCTGGTGCAAAAACACGGCATCGCTTTTCACGAAAAACACAAAGGGCAGTTGTTTTGCGACCATTCGGCCGAAGACATCATTCGCATGTTGCTGAACGAATGTGAGGCCGGTGGCGTGACGATCCGAAGTGGTTGCGGAGTTCAATCCGTGCGTTCAAACACAGAATCTAGTGCGCCCACCCGTTACACCCTGACCACCTCTCAGGGTGAGGTGCAAACCAAGGCCTTGGTGGTGGCGACCGGAGGCCTGTCGATTCCCAAAATCGGCGCCAGTGATTGGGGTTATCGCCTGGCCAGCCAGTTTGACTTGCGCCTGGTAGAACGCAAACCTGGCTTGGTGCCGCTGACATTTGACGGTGCAGCCTGGACGCCCTATGCCCAATTGGCAGGTTTGGCACTGCCCGTGGGCATAGAGACCGGCGATAAAAAAGTCCGCATGCACTTTGACGAAGACCTGCTGTTCACGCACCGGGGTTTGTCGGGGCCAGGGGTGCTGCAAATTTCAAGCTACTGGCAAGAGGGCTCGCCCATCCGACTCAATTTGGTTCCCGATGTGAATGTGCCCGCACGCTTGCAAGAGGCTAAGTTGCGATCCAAAAAACTGCTGGGCAACGAATTGGCGACTTGGGTACCCAGCCGCCTGGCCGAAGCCTGGGTCGGCCAAGACCCGGCCTTGCAGCGCACTGCGGCCGAGGTGCCCGATAAAGCCTTGAACAAACTGGCCGAGGCTTTGTCCAACTGGTGCCTCACGCCCACCGGGACTGAGGGTTACAAAAAAGCCGAAGTCACGCTGGGGGGCGTGGACACCCGCGACTTGTCTTCACAAACCATGGAGTCCAAGCAACCCGGTTTGTATTTCATTGGTGAAGTGGTGGATGTAACGGGCTGGTTGGGCGGCTACAACTTTCAGTGGGCTTGGGCCAGTGCCCATGCCTGTGCAATGGCTTTGCCTGGCCCGATCAGTAACTGAAGCGCCTGCCCAACTGTAAAAACAGGTTGTAGGCATTGCCAGAGCCTCGGGCTGCGCCCAGATAAATGTCCCCGATTTTGCTGTCCACCGCCACAAAAACCGTGCCGCTGTAGCGCCAGCGCATGACCTCGCTTTTGTACCAAGCATCGCCCGCCTCCAAGACGGTCCCCACATAGGTTTTCTGATTGAACAAGCCCCCATCGGTGAGGCGATACATGTAAGTGCCGTGCACATGGGCCAGCTGATCGCCAGCCAATTGCCCCATGCGGTAGGCTCCCATGTTTTGAAAACCACCCAGGATCAACTGGCTGGGGGATCGGCAATTGCCACAGTTGAGGGTGGCGCGGTCCTGCGCCAGATTAAGACCCAGATTAAAGATATGCGAGCCCACGGTATGGGCCAGTTTGCCGCTCAAGCGTCCGCCGCTGTAAAGCGTGCCCGATAAGCCACGCTCCAGACTGGCCCCTAAAAAATACCCGCGTGTCGGAAAACTGAACGAGTCCAATTGGTCCATCTGGAACTGTGCTTTCAGGCCCTGGTATTGCACCTGGTCGGTACTGGCAAAGTGGAGTGCGGACAAATCAGTGACCGTATCGAAAGTTCTGCGAATGGCATTGGTGGTGACCCCCAGCTTGATATTCGCTTGACGCTGGTAGTCATAAACCAATTGAGCACCCAGGGTTTGCACAGTCTGGTTGAAATAGGCCAATTTTTGACTGCCCTCTTGGTCCCTGAAGACAGCCGTTCGGTACAAGGGCAAATAATTGCGGTCCCATGAGGCCCCGGCCTCCACGCTCCAGCCTCGTGACAGCGGTTGGGTCAGTCGTGCGGCCAGTTCAGACTGCGTGCCCATGCGGGCATCAACTGAAAACTCCAGGCCGGATGGCGTCAGCCATGGGCGTCGATAGCCGATCCCTGCCGTGAATTGGGTCACGCCATCCACTTCTGCGGAAAAGCCCAAAGTGGTCTTGAAAAAATGGGGGCTGTAAGGCTTTTCACGCACCGTCACGATCATTTTGTAGCGTGCGCCCTGCTGCTGCTCCAGGGCGTAACTGACTAAATCAAAATATCCACTGGTGTAAAGCTGATCCATGAAACGCTCGGCCTGTGTAGGCGAAAACTCTTGGTCCAGCAGGGGCGACAACATGCTCTGGATATAGCTTTCCGAGACATCTTTATTGCCTTGCGCCTCAATCGCTACGATGCGTTTTTCACGCTGGTCAAACGCCAAACGCGGCGGGGCTTTGACTGTTGGCTGGGCTGCAAACACTTGGCTCAATTGTGTCAACCTGTCCTGTACCAACATCAAAGCTTGCTCACCCCTCAACACGATCTCGGCGGCACGCTTGAAATCTGCAAAACCAATGTCTTTGAGCATTGGCCGGACCAACACATCTTGCGGTCGTAACAGGGCCAAATTGCGCTTCTCGTTTTGCCGAATCAGAATGTCCAACATGCGGTTGGCCACCACCAGGGCGTGACTGGCTTGCTCGGTTCTGTCCTCGTTCGCGCCATCCGCCAATAACGAGGCCACGATCACGTCAGCGCCTTCACTGAGGGCGACTTCTATGGGTAAATTGGCCACCAGCCCTCCATCCACATAGGTCTCGCCCTCCACCTCAACCGGGGCAAACACGGCCGGTGCGGCCATGCTGGCCCGAATGGCCAGATGCAAGGCCCCCCGGTTAAAAACTTTCATCTCGCCATCGCGAAAACGGGTAGCCACCGCCCGAAAAGGAATCTTCAGATCATTGAAATCGACTTCAGGGGGTAAGTGCACGGTTAAGGCCTGCAACAAGGCCAGAAACCGCTGTCCATCGCTCACGCCACGGGCAAAGCTGACCCCGCCATCCTTAATGCCGAACTCCAGCTCGACCGGGTACTTTTGCTGGTAATCGCGGGCCCTTGACGGCAACTCCAGGCGATTGATCTGGTCCAAGGCGACCTTGGCAGGGTCTAGACTGGCGACCATGCGTTCAATGTCATCGGTTGACATGCCACTGGCATACAAGCCCCCCACCACCGCGCCCATGCTGGTGCCCACGATTCGGGCAATCGGAATGCGGTCGCGCTCCAATTTGCGCAACACGGCCAAATGAGCGAAGCCTTTGGCCCCGCCGCCCGCCAATACCACCACCACGGAAGGTGCGGCTGACACCTTGGCTGGGGGCGTGGCTGATGGCGTGTTGAGGGGGGGTTGACCCCAGCAAACAGCGGTCCACAAGCCTAAAAACAGGGTCGCCATGGCTTTGATGGCGCCAGAAAACAGCACTGTGTCCGGTTTATAAGGGTTCATTTGGGCTTGATTTTAGGGACCTGCACCGCCAAACGACTGCGGGAACAATTTCTATGCAAGGTCTCACCGGTTGAATTTTCCACCCGCAGCGTCTGGTGCCTCACAAAGTCCCCCGGAAACCCGATGGACTGGGGCTATAATCTCAGGCTTTGCTGGCAAAACCCCGTCTGCCAAATACTAGTTCGTGACGGGGAAACCGCCGTTATCGGAGTGCAAGGCACGATCTTCCTTGCATTAGCGAACGGCACAAATTTTTGGAAAATTGATTCAATGACCACCATCCGCGTGAAAGAAAACGAGCCGTTTGACGTTGCCCTGCGCCGCTTCAAACGCACCATCGAGAAACTCGGCCTGCTGACAGACCTGCGCGCCCGCGAGTTCTACGAGAAGCCTACAACAGAGCGCAAGCGCAAAAAAGCAGCTGCCGTAAAGCGTCATTACAAACGCGTTCGCAGCATGCAATTGCCCAAGAAGATGTATTGATCTTCTTTTGTACGACCCGCAAGGGTCTGCAAAAAAAGCCCGCTGGAGGACGCTCAAGCGGGCTTTGTCGTTTATACCTCCCCATCCCGACCCCACTTGGAGCCTCTCATGAGCCTGAAAGAACAAATCACCGAAGACATGAAAAACGCCATGCGGGCCAAAGACGTCGAGCGTCTGGGCACCATTCGCTTGCTGTTGTCGGCCATGAAGCAAAAAGAGGTCGATGAGCGGATCGAACTAGACGATGTGGCGGTCATTGCGATCGTGGACAAACTGATCAAACAGCGCAAAGACTCGATTGCCGCTTTTGAACAAGCCGCCCGTCAAGACCTTGCTGACAAGGAAAAAGCCGAAATGGCGGTGCTGGTGGGGTATTTGCCTGCCCGCATGTCGGCCCAAGAAGTGGCCACCGAAGTCAAAGCCATCGTGACCGAACTCGGTGCCAAAGGTCCGGGCGACATGGGCAAGGTCATGGGGGCGGTCAAAGCTCGCTTGGCCGGCAAAGCCGACATGGGGGAAGTGTCTGCGGCAGTCAAAGCAGCACTGACAGCTTAAGCCCTAACCAACCAGGGAAGGTCACACCCGGCTTGACCACCAGGGTATGTCTCCCCCGGCTTGACCACCAGGATATGTCTCCCCTAGCTTGACCGACCGGCAAATGTCACACCCGGCTTGACCGGGTGTCCATAGTGGCTACTTCTATATGCGTGAATCGTCCACGCCAACAAGATGGATGCCCGATCAGGTCGGGCATGACAGGCTTGAGGATGAATGCCCGATCAGGTCGGGCATGACAGGCTTGAGGATGAATGCCCGATCAGGTCGGGCATGACAGGCTTGAGGATGGATGCCCGATCAGGTCGGGCATGACGGGTTTCAGCATGGATGCCCGATAAAGATCGGTACATCCTACCGGGAGCTGCAGATCAGCTACCGGCTACTTTCATGCGGTTGACCAAAATCGAACCAGTGGATTTGGCACCCATGTTGTAGGCATCCGCGCCTACGGCCTCAATGCCCATGAGCATGTCTTTCAAGTTGCCAGCAATGGTGATCTCGTGCACGGGGTAAGTAATCTGGCCGTTTTCTACCCAAAAACCACTGGCTCCACGGGAATAATCGCCGGTCACGTAGTTCACGCCTTGGCCCATGAGCTCGATCACAAACAGGCCCGTACCGAGTTTTTTCAGCATGGCATCCAAGTCGTCGCCAGGCTGGGTGAGGCGCGAAGTCAGGGTCAGGTTGTGCGATCCCCCGGCGTTGCCCGTGGTCTTCATGCCCAGCTTGCGGGCCGAGTAACTGCTCAGGAAATACCCCTCGACACGCCCAGCTTTGACCACTTTACGGCGCACCGATCGCACGCCTTCGTCGTCAAACGGCGAGCTGCCTTTGCCGCGCAAGATGAACGGGTCCTCTTCAATGTCAATGTGCTTGGGAAAAACCTTTTTACCCAGTGAATCGAGCAAAAAGCTGCTTTTGCGATACAGCGCGCCACCGCTCACGGCCTGTACAAAACCGCCCAGCAAACCCGCGGCCACTGGCGATTCGAACAAAATCGGGCATTCGGTCGTGGCGATCTTGCGGGCACCTAGGCGCGACAGAGCGCGCTCAGCGGCATAACGACCCACCACTTCAGGCGAGGCCAATTCGGTGGCCGAGCGCATGGAGGTGTACCAGGCGTCACGCTGCATTTCGGCGTTACGGCCAGGCAATTTGGCAATGGGGGCCACCGAAACACTGTGGCGCGAGCTGGCATAACCGCCCCTAAAGCCATGCGTGTGGGCGCTGAAAAAATGGCTCTGCTGAGCCGATACGGCAGCGCCGTCGCTGTTGGTAATGCGGCGGCTGGTTTTGAGGGCTGCGGCCTCGCATTGCATGGCCAGGCGCGCGGCTTCTTCGCTGTTGATGGACCAAGGGTGAAACAAGTCCAAATCGCGGTGGTTCGTCTCGATGTCGGCCTCGTCAGGCAGACCCGCCGTGGGGTCTTCTGCTGTAAAGCGGGCAATGTCGTAGGCGGCTTGAACGGTACGCTCAATCGCCGCTTTGGAAAAATCTGAGGTGCTGGCATTGCCCCGGCGATGTCCCATATAAACCGTCACGCCCAAGGATTTGTCACGGTTACGCTCCACGTTTTCCAGCTCGCCCTTGCGCACGCTGACCGACAGCCCGCAGCCCTCAGAAGCCTCGGCACCGGCATTGCTGGCCCCCAACTTTTTGGCATGGTTTAAGGCGGTGTCAACCAATTCTTCAAAGTGGTCTCGCGAATAACTGAAACCATCGTGCGCGTGCGCAGAAGAGGTGCTGGAGGTGGACGCTGTTTGGACGGTGGTTTTTTTCACGTAAATGGTCTCAATGCTGATGGCAAACGCGCTGTTCGCGGTGGCCGCTATGATACTTGCCACCCAGCCTCTGCGCTGTCTTAGAGAACGAGTTCCCCCAGTCATGTCCCGTAAACCCAAAAAAGGCTATTTCGTCCGAGGTCAATTTGTTGCCGAAGGCAGCGATCTCGACTTGGAATACAAGCGCGAACTCAAAGGGGGTCTGGATGGCCCCAGCAGAACCGAACTCAAACGCGAGAGCACCGAGTTACAAGAACTTGGCACCGATTTGCTGACCTTGCGCAAAGACCTGATGGACGGCTTGAGCCTGCCCGACAAATTAGTCGATGGCCTCATTGAAGCCAAGCGCATCACCAACTTTGAAGGCAAGCGCCGCCAAATGCAGTTCATTGGCAAACAAATGCGCTTGCTCACCCCTGAAGTTTTGCAATCTGTGCGCGAAGCGCTGGACATTCAGCGCCTAGGCAGCGCCAAAGACACGCAAGCCCTCCACCTGGCTGAGGCCTGGCGCGACCGCCTGATGGCCGACGATGCCGCCGTGGGCGAGTGGATTGCCCACTATCCACAAACCGATATCCAGCAATTGAGGGCTCTGGTCCGCCAAGCCCGCAAAGATGCCGTGCCGGTCACTAACGCAGCGGTCTCGCAGGGCCTGGCCCCCCGACAAAGCCGGTCTTATCGCGAACTGTTCAAGTTGGTGCGCAGTATTTTGACCCACGGCCAGAGCGACGAAACACCCGAGGAGCCCGAAGATGAGTGACCCCCACACTCAAGCCCTACACGACCCGGTACGCATCGGCATTGTCTCCATCAGCGACCGGGCCAGCACTGGCGTGTACGAGGATAAAGGCCTGCCTGCACTGCAAGAATGGCTGGGCCGTGCCCTGCTCAACCCCATCACGTTTGAGCCACGCCTGATTCCTGACGAAAAAGACCGCATCAGTGCCACCCTGATTGAGCTGGTCGATGCCGGTTGCAGCCTGGTACTGACCACCGGCGGCACGGGCCCGGCTTTGCGCGATGTCACCCCCGAAGCCACTTTGGCCGTAGCCGACAAGGAAATGCCCGGCTTTGGCGAACAAATGCGTCAAATCAGCTTGAAGTTTGTCCCCACAGCCATTTTGTCGCGCCAAGTGGCCGTGGTCCGAGGGAAAAGCTTGATCATCAACCTGCCGGGTCAACCCAAATCCATCGCTGAGACCCTAGAGGGCCTCAAAGACGCCGATGGCAAGCCCGTGGTACATGGGATTTTTGCCGCCGTGCCCTATTGCGTGGATCTGATTGGCGGCCCTTACCTGGAAACACGCGACGAAGTCTGCAAGGCATTCCGCCCAAAAACCGCCATTCGACCCGCAAACTGATCTTCATTTACAACCCCCTGATGCCCAACACCCAAGTCCCGCCGCCAAACGCCGAGCCTCTGCCGCTTTCAGGTTGGCGCTTGCGTTGGTACACGGTGATTTTTGAGGCCGATACGGTGGCAGGCAGGCGCTTCGACCTGGTCTTGATTGCCCTGATTTTGATCAGTATTTTGGTGGTCATGGGCGACAGCGTGCAACAACTGCATGCGGATTACGGCCGGCTTTTTACGACCGCTGAGTGGGTGCTCACCCTGCTTTTCACCTTCGAATACCTGGCCCGACTGGCCTGCAGCCCCAGGCCCATGCGTTACGCCACGAGTTTTTTTGGCGTGGTCGACTTGATCTCTGTTTTGCCCACCTATCTGGCATTGATATTCCCTGAGGTTTACGCCCTCATTGATGTGCGTGTGTTGCGACTTTTGCGTGTATTTCGCATTCTCAAGTTGGCCGCTTATGTGAGCGAATACCAATCACTGGCCAATGCCTTGATCGCCAGCAGACGCAAGATTTTGGTGTTTTTATCGGCAGTACTCATGGTGGTTGTGATCATGGGCACCGTCATGTATGTGGTTGAAGGCCCAGCCAATGGGTTCACCAGCATCCCGACATCGGTTTATTGGGCCATTACCACCATGACCACGGTCGGCTTTGGTGACATCACGCCCAAAACCGATCTGGGCCGTTTGATCTCATCGGCCATGATGCTGTTGGGCTGGGGCACCCTGGCTGTGCCCACAGGCATCGTGACCGCTGAAATGACCAGCTTCAGGCTAAGCGCCAAAAACCTGCCCACGACCCGAACTTGTCACCAGTGCTTGAGCGAGGGGCATCTGGTTGACGCAAACTATTGTTTTAAATGCGGCGCTACATTGCCGGATTATTTGCACGAAAAACAGCCCTAACATGGCACTTTGCACTTGAATTAGCCAATTCAGCACCCTGTCTTTGGGTATAATCCGTGGTTTTCGGCAAGAGCGACAGCAGCACCTCCGGCAAGACCACCGCCAACAGCGCGACGCCCCCATGCGGGCCGGTCATAGTTCCGCAAGGACTGCATTCCAAATGTTCGCCCAACACCTTGCCATTGCAGATTAAACGCCCATTTAAGGTGTTGATCTGTGCCTAAAAGCCCGCGCCGGGATGTATTTGGCGCTGACTGTGTCCGTTTCCTTGTCTGTTTTGATGTACTGAGGTGTTCATGCCCGCTCAAAAGCCGAAGAAGCCTGCCCAGGCCCCTGCCAAATCCAAAATCGTTGCCAAAACTGCCGTTGCAAAAAAAGCCCCCGCGCCCAGCGCCAAGGCCAAAGCAACAAGCAAGGTGACTGCCACAACTTCTGCCAAAAAGCCCGCCCCTGTGGCGAAAAAGGCAAAAGTCGCTGCCAAACCGGTAGCCAAAGCAGTCGCCAGTGCAGTCAAGGCCACGGCCACCCGGGCGACTCCTGCCAAGCCTGTGAAGAAAGCTGCCCCTGTGCCCGCCAAGAAATCTGAAGTCATTGAGAAAAAACCCACTGCCAAAGCCAAAGAGGCCGTGGCAGAAGTGGCAGTAAAAAAGCCCGCCAAAGCAGCCAAAGCCGCAGCGCCCGTTGAGGACAAAAAGCCTGCTGCCCCCAAAGTCCCGGTCAAAGCCACAGGTGCCAAACGCGGCCCCAAGAAAAAAGGCAGCATTGCCGAGCCCAGCCTGGACGATGATCTGGACATTGAAGCCGACCTCGAAGGCGAACCCGCCGTCGAAACCGCCTCCGAAACAGGCGAAAAGGTCAAACCCCTGCGCATGAAAATCAGCAAGGCCAAAGAGCGTGCCTTGATGAAAGAATTCGGATTGGACGAAACCGTCCTGACCGAAGCCGAAATGAAACAGCGCCGCGACCGTCTGAAGGCACTGATCAAACTGGGCAAGACTCGCGGGTATTTGACCAACGGCGAAATCAGCGATCACCTGCCCGACAAGTTGGTGGATGCTGAAACACTCGAAGTGGTGATTGCCACCCTGAACGATTTAGGTGTTGCGGTGTACGAGCAAACGCCCGACGCCGAGAGCATGATCATCACGGACAACGCGCCGACCGGCTCGACCGAAGAAGAGGCCGAAGAAGCCGCTGAAGCCGCTTTGTCCACCGTGGACAGCGAGTTTGGACGTACCACCGACCCCGTGCGCATGTACATGCGCGAAATGGGCACCGTGGAATTGCTGACCCGCGAAGGTGAAATCGAGATCGCCAAACGCATTGAAGGCGGCTTGATGGACATGATGGCCGCGATCAGCGCATCGCCCGCCACCATTGCCGAAATTTTGCGTCTGGCCGGTGAAATCCGCGAAGGCAAGATCGTCATTTCTACCGTTGTGGATGGTTTTGCCAACCTGAACGAAGCCGACGACTACGTGGCCGAAGAAGACTTCGACGAATTCGACGAAGCCGACGACGACGATGGCAAAGGCGGATCCAAAGCCTTGACCAAGAAGCTTGAAGAGCTGAAAAACCAGGCCCTTGAACGCTTCGACCGGATCACCGAATACTTTGAAAAAGTACACAAGGTGTACGACAAGGAAGGCTGGGGTTCACCCGCTTACATCAAAGTGCAATCCTCTTTGTCTGAAGAGCTGATGACCATCCGCTTCACGGCCAAGACCATTGAAAAGCTGTGCGACATGGTGCGCGGCCAAGTCGACGATGTGCGCAAGAAAGAGCGTGAATTGCGACGCATCATTGTGGACAAATGCGGTTACCCGCAAGACTTGTTCATCGCCGATTTCAGCGGTCGCGACAAAAACGGCAAGCGCGTCGAGTCGCAGTTGCTTAACCTGAAGTGGATTGAGAAACAAGCTGCAGCGGGTAAAAGCTGGAGCGCCGTCATGGGCCGCAACATCCCTCCGGTGCAAGACCTCCAGCAAAAACTGATGGACTTGCAGTCCCAAGTGGTGGTGCCCCTGGACGAGCTGAAAGACATCAACAAGCGCATGAATGCGGGTGAGCGCTCTTCGCGTGATGCCAAAAAAGAGATGATTGAAGCCAACTTGCGCCTGGTGATCTCGATCGCCAAGAAGTACACCAACCGGGGTCTGCAGTTCCTTGACTTGATCCAAGAAGGCAACATTGGCTTGATGAAGGCCGTGGATAAATTCGAATACCGCCGGGGTTATAAGTTTTCGACCTATGCCACCTGGTGGATTCGGCAGGCCATCACCCGCTCCATTGCGGACCAGGCCCGCACCATCCGTATCCCGGTGCACATGATCGAAACCATCAACAAAATGAACCGCATCTCGCGCCAGCACTTGCAGGAATTCGGCTTTGAGCCCGATGCCTCCATCCTGGCTGAGAAGATGGAGATCCCGGAAGACAAAATCCGGAAAATCATGAAAATCGCCAAAGAGCCGATTTCGATGGAAACACCGATCGGTGACGACGACGACAGCCACTTGGGCGACTTCATTGAAGACAACACCCACACCGCCCCCATGGACGCCGCACTGCAAGCGGGTCTGCGCGATGTGGTCAAAGACATCTTGGACAGCCTGACACCCCGCGAAGCCAAAGTGCTGCGCATGCGTTTCGGTATCGAGATGTCCACTGACCACACGCTGGAAGAAGTGGGCAAGCAATTCGACGTGACCCGCGAACGCATCCGTCAGATAGAAGCCAAGGCGCTGCGCAAGCTCAAGCACCCTAGCCGCAGCGACAAACTGCGCAGCTTCATCGACACGATGTAAAGCAACGGCTTCACAAACCATCAAAGCCTCCCGGCTGCAACGCCGGGAGGCTTTTTTATTGGGTTCATCGAGATTATCCAAGCTCCCAAGGGCTTAAAGACAGGCTTGATTCAACACGAAAGTTTCAGCGTGACTGGGCCTTGTTACCGTAAGGGCAGTGGTTGGGGCGCGGGCCAACTTGGGGGTGCAGGCGGCAGGTGTTAGGTCGTTTTTCGTACACGGTGCAGCGCCGGGTCTTGGCATCCAAAAACTGGCAGTCGCCACTGGCTCGGCGGGCCAGGCTGAAGATACTGTTTTTGAAGTTGAAGTGCTCGATCACCCCGGCTTTGCTCAGGCGTTTGGCGATTTGTTTGGGTTCGTCGTTTTCGGCCTCGAAGGCGTCCACCAAGCCCAGCCTCACCAAATCGGAGAGCTTGACCTCCACCGGCATGGTGCAGCAATTGGCCGCACAAGTGTCACAAAGGCCCGCCCGGTACCGAGTCCAAGTTTCGCAACGGTCAACATCTACAACGGCCATGGGAGATCTCATGGGCTGGATTATCTCCGCTGCGGTAGTTCAAGCCGCCTGTGCTTCGCCCCAATAATGAAAAGTCATGGGCCTTGGGCCAGGTAAATACGCCGATTGGGTTTTGCTGACGAAACCTGCGGCATCGAGTAGGCCGGGAATATCGCGCCCCAAATGGCATCCCCCCGCCAGCGCACCCCAAATCGGTTGCAAACGTTCTTGCCAGCGGCGCACCGAGGCATCAGGGGCTCTTCCATGCTCACAAAACAACAACTTACCGCCGGGTACAAGCACCCGGCGCATCTCTCTTAAAGCTTGTGCAGCGTCAGGAATCGAGCACAGGGTGTAGGTGCAAACCACGGTGTCAAAACTGGCGTCTTCAGTTGGCAACTGCTCGGCAGAGAGCCCCATGAGTTCAACCTCGATGCCAGCCTGGCGACTGCGTTTTTGGGCAAGGCGGTGCATTTGCAAAGCCGGGTCCACACCCACCAGACGGGTCACCCGGCTGCGGTCATAAAACGCCAAATTGCGCCCGGTGCCCATGCCCACCTCCAGCACGCGCCCATGCGCACCGGGGACCACTTGGCGACGCTGTTGCTGAACCATGGGCATGCCACAGGCCATATCAATCAGGCAG
>Ga0315903_10001484_pt1 | contig 35582 bp, 29 predicted proteins | sample LakEriMetagenome_7_FD_203524 | JGI IMG/M metagenome (GOLD analysis project Ga0315903, IMG submission 203524) | Freshwater fungal communities from buoy surface, Lake Erie, Ohio, United States - Buoy 2 MA119 | ecosystem: Environmental > Aquatic > Freshwater > Lake | place: USA: Lake Erie, Ohio...
CATGGGCAACAACTCGCTCAAGTCGCGAGTGAGTTCTGAAATACGCTTTGCCTTTTCTGCATATTGCACGTCATGTTGCAACAAGTGACCATACTCTTTCACAGTGACGCCACAGCCTGAAACATTCATCACGATGGCTTCGACACCTTGTTCGACCCAAGGCCACCACGCATCGATGTTGTGACGCATGTGGTCCAAACCACCCACTTGATCGTTCAAGTGAAACTTCACCGCACCACAACAGCCTGCTGCTGGCGGCACGACAACCTGAATGCCACAAGCATTGAGCACACGTGCCGTTGCTGTGTTGATATTGGGCATCATGGCGGGCTGCACGCAACCGGCCAACATCAAGACCTTGCGAGCATGCGTTTCTTGCGGCCATGCGCCTGCATTTTGCGGCGCTGGTACCTTGGCCTTCAAAGTGGCGGGCATGAGTCCTCGAACACTTTGTCCCAACTTCATGGCAGGTGCAAACAGCGCAGAAGTAAGTCCTTCCTTGAGCACCCAACGCAGTGCGCGCTCCTTCAATGGTCTTGGCACTTTGGCATCAACCACCTTGCGGCCCAAATCAACCAAATGACCATATTCAACACCGCTAGGACAGGTGCTTTCGCAGTTGCGACACGTGAGACAGCGGTCGAGATGCAATTGTGTTTTGCGCGTGGGCTCTGCCCCTTCAAACACTTGCTTCATGAGATAGATGCGGCCCCGCGGCCCATCCAATTCATCGCCCATCAATTGATAGGTCGGGCAAGTGGCTGTGCAAAATCCACAATGCACGCATTGACGCAAAATGGCCTCAGCTTCTTTGCCGATCAGAGTGTTTTGAAACTCAGGTGCGAGTTGGGTTTGCATGTTGAGCCTCAGAAATGCGCGTTCAGTCTGCGCGGGCCAAAGATGCCCGCAGGGTCGAATTCGTGTTTCAACGCTTGTTGAATGCGTTGTTGTACTGGGTCAAGCGGTGTGAAGACGGGTGTGTTCAGGCGCATGGCCGCAGTGGCCTGCTGCGGCCGGCGAAATAGAGTAGCTTGACCCCCCACGGCAGCGGCTGTGTGCCTGATATTGGATGCTTCGCTGAGCGGCGCCCAGACCCAACGCTGTGCACCATGCCACTCTATGAAAGTTGCACTTGCCGTGATGGGCATGTTGAGCACCGGTGCAGTTTGGGGTACCGACAGACGCCACAAAGCCAGGTCTTCAGAAGCGGCGTGTTCTGTGAAAAACGGCAAACGTTGATCACGGGCCAAAGCCCAATCATGGGCTGCTGCTTCGGCCGTTTGTTCCATCAATTCACTTTGCAACTTGGTCACATCTTGCGACATTCGCAGCTTGGCAGATTGCACCGCGGCGTGCGCACCGCGCAAACGCACAAACAAAATTTCGGGCGCGCCAGCTTGCGTGGTGTCTTTGACCCAGCAACTGGCATTCAAAGGCAAAGGTTGACCGCCCCATTGGTGCAACAAATTTAGAGCTTTGTCTTGCGGCAGCTGGCACATCAAAAAGGCTTCGGCAGGCGCCACGGGCAAGACCTTCAAAGAAACCTCTGTGATCAGGCCCAAGGTGCCCCAACTGCCGGCCAACAAACGGCTCACGTCATAACCGGCCACATTCTTCATGACTTGGCCACCAAAGCTAAGGTGCTCGCCGCGGCCATTGATGAACCGAAGCCCCAGCACAAAATCTCGAACCGAACCCACGCTGGCTCTTGCAGGACCACTCAGGCCAGAGGCCACCATGCCGCCCACCGTGGCTGGTTTGGCGGAAGGTGCGCCATCAGTGGCAACTTGGAAATGAGGCGGCTCAAATGCCAAGCACTGTCCCTGCGCTGCCAGTGCGGCCTCCAATACCTTCATGGGTGTGCCCGCAGCCACCGTGACCACCAGTTCACTGGGTTCATACTGCGAAATGCCTTGTAGCCCGCGCGTTTCCAACAATTCGCCCTCTAAAGATTCACCATAAAAATCATGGCTGCCAGAACCATGAATGCGAAATGTGCGACGGCGACCTTCAGGCTCTGCAGCGGCAGAGCGAATGGTTTCCATAAGCGTTGGCAGATCGAGTGCTTGATCTTGGCTTGGCTGGGTGCTTGTGCTTGAATTCATGTGGCAATGGTAATCGTCTGCGTCTTGTTTAGGGCATTTTCAAGCAGTTTTGCTCTGCAGAAATAGGTCAATTCAGTTTTTGAAAAAACTCACAGCTTGCCCTGGCGTCTCGACACGCATGGCAAATACGCAGCCTGAGTTGGGCAAAGCCTGCAACTCCTGTGCACTGCGGCCATGAGACGACGTGGTGATGAACAGGGTGCGCAAGTCTGGCCCGCCAAAGCAGGGCATTGTGGGGCACTGAACAGGCGTCTCGATCCAAGCCAAGCAGCGACCATCCGGCGCAAACTTGGCCAAGCGATGCCCCTCGTACATGGCCGAATAGTAATTGCCTTGTGCATCGACTGCGGCGCCATCGGGTCGACCTGAGTAGGCTTGCGCGCTGGCAGTCCCGTAAGCCCAGTCTTTGGGTTTCAGGGGGAATTGGGCAAACACACGCTCTTGGCTCATGGCCTGCGTGTCGGGGTCATAGTCCCAAGCTCTGATGCAATGCGCGCCCGTGTCTGACCAATAGATTGTTTTGCCGTCAGGGGACCACGCCAAACCATTGGCCACCGTGGCGTCTTTGGCTTTGGCAAGCAATTGGCCATTGGCTTGCAGCGCATACAAAACAGCTGCGGCTTGATCGCGCGGTTCGTACATGGAGCCAACCCAAAAATGACCCGCAGGATCGCACTTGCCATCATTGAATCGAAAGCGTGCCGTATCGTAAGGTGCAGCAGCCAACAACTGCAAGGCACCACCCCATGTGAGCGCGCGGTAAATACCACTTCGCAAGGCAATCACCCAACCCCCTTGAACCGCTGGCGCAAAACAACCCGGCTCCTCATCAAGCAACCACGTATCAACCAAGTGCTCGGCTGACAAATCGGCAGACACGCTCATTCTGCGCAAGCGCTGACCCGGGATGTCTACCCAATACAAGCGATTTTCTGCAGGATGCCAAAAGGGGGACTCTCCCAAACCATCGGCCTCGGCTGTCATGCGTTGCCATTGCGGCTTGATGATGGGCGTTGTCATTTTTTAATTTGTTGAACTGTGCAATGTTGAATTGTGAATTAAGAACGACATGCAAGTCGATTTCAAGCTGCTGGCAGACGAAAAAAAGCCCGCCGAAGCGGGCTGTGAACTTGGAGACTAACTTCTCGGAAATTTGGATGGCTTAGCTGTGATAAGCAGTTTCGCCGTGTGAACTGATGTCCAAACCTTCGCGCTCGGCTTCTTCACTGACACGCAGACCCACTGTCAAGTCGACCAGTTTGAAAGCAACCAGAGACACCACGCCAGACCACACAATGGTAAGCAACACGGCTTTGGCTTGTGTCCACACTTGTGCAGCGATAGAGTAATCGGCAGCAGTCACCATGGTCACAGTGACCCAATCTGCCACAAAACCAGGGCCGCCCAATGCGGGGGAGTTGAACACGCCGGTGAGCAAGGCACCGACGATACCGCCGACACCGTGCACACCAAAGACGTCCAAGGAGTCATCAGCGCCCAGCATTTTCTTGAGGCCATTGACGCCCCACAAACATGCAAAGCCTGCCACGATACCAATCACCAAGGCGCCGCCAATACCGACGTTGCCAGCTGCTGGCGTGATGGCCACCAAACCAGCCACAGCACCTGAGGCTGCACCGAGCATAGACGCTTTGCCGCGCATGAGGGCTTCACCCACACACCAAGCCAACACTGCGGCGGCTGTTGCCAACAAGGTATTGACGAAAGCGAGTGCTGCAAAACCATTGGCTTCCAGGGCTGAGCCTGCATTGAAACCGAACCAGCCCACCCACAACAATGCGGCACCGACCATGGTCAATGTCAAAGAGTGAGGTGCCATGGCTTCACGGCCATAACCAATGCGTTTGCCGATCATGAACGCGCCAACCAAACCAGCGACCGCAGCGTTGATGTGCACAACGGTACCTCCAGCAAAGTCAAGCGCGCCCCACTGCCAGATCAAACCAGCTTTGCCAGTCATCTCGTCAACCACTTCTTTGCTTGCGTAAGCGTCAGGACCCATCCAGAACCACACCATGTGGGCAATGGGCAAGTAGCTGAAGGTGAACCACAAAGTCATGAAGAGCAACACGGCAGAGAACTTGATGCGCTCTGCAAAAGCGCCCACGATCAATGCGCAAGTAATGCCCGCAAAAGTAGCTTGGAATCCAGCAAACGTGATTTCAGGAATGACAACGCCCTTGCTGAAAGTTGCGGCGTTTGCAAAAGTACCTGCTGTGTTGTCCCAAATGCCTTTCATGAACAAACGGTCTAGGCCACCAATGAAGGCGTTGCCTTCCGTGAAGGCCAAGCTGTAGCCATAGATAAACCACAACACGGTAATTAAGGAGAAGGTGACCATGACTTGCATCAGCACCGACAGCATGTTTTTGCTGCGAACCAAGCCGCCATAGAACAGTGCCAAGCCTGGCACCACCATCATGATGACGAGGATGGTGGAGACCATCATCCAAGCCGTATCGCCTTTGTTGGGAACCAGCACAGGCGCAGCTTCAGCGGCAGCAGGTGCTGTTGTGGGAGCTGTGGCCGGCGCAGCAGCTTCCGCTTTGGCTTCCACTTTGGCTTCGGCCGCAGGTGCTGTTTGAGCAATCGCAGCACCGCCAAAACACAAGGACAGTCCCAATGCGAGGGCAGCAAATAGTTGTTTCATTTTGTTCTCTCTTTCAGGGACATCAAAGGGCTTCAGCCCCAGTTTCACCAGTGCGGATGCGAATGACTTGTTCCAAGTCGTACACAAACACTTTGCCGTCGCCAATCTTGCCGGTGCGCGCACCTGATTCGATGGCTTCGATCACACGTTCAACTTGATCGGATGAAACAGCGGCTTCAATCTTGACCTTGGGCAAGAAATCAACCACGTATTCAGCACCCCGATACAACTCAGTGTGGCCTTTTTGACGACCAAAGCCTTTGACCTCAGTCACGGTAATACCTTGTACGCCAATGGCAGACAATGCTTCGCGCACTTCGTCCAGCTTGAACGGTTTAATGATGGCGGTCACCAGTTTCATGATGGCTCCTTGTGATGGGGGTAATTTAGAAAGCGTATTTGAGGCCCACAACCACACCGGCTTTGCCGAGTTGCTTGGTGCCATACACATAAGAGCCTTTTTCAGCATCGGTGCCAATCACGGCAGCAGAGGCCGTCAGGCCATTGCCCAAATCTTTGCCCAATGTCAGTGCATAGTCTGTGTACGAGTACTTGCCGTTGTCAGCACCCTTGACGGTTTGACGACCCAAGTGAGGTGCCAATGAGTAGCCGCCGCCCAAATCAAATGTGGCGGTTAAATCCAAATATGTGCTGCCCTTGCTGTTTGCAAAACCAAACAGATTGCCTGTGCTTTGTGAATACTTTGCAGTCAAGGGGCCCATGGTGACAGCACCATACAACTCGTTTGTGTTGGCACTTGGGGTCAGCTTGTTGCCAGAGTACTCGTAGCGCAAAAAGCCTAGGTCATAGCCAATGTCGCCAACTGTGAATTTGTAGCCGCCATAAATGTCAACTTCCATGTTGGAGTCACCACCAGCGTCCTTGATCCATTTGATGCTAGAGCCCCAGACACCCAGGTAAAAACCGCTCTTGTCGGCATAGTCAGCACCGCCCTGCACTGCAGGGTCTAGGCGACTTTGCGAAATACCACGGTAACGGTAATCACTCACAGCGCCAACGTTAAAAGACAAAGTTGATTCTGGTGCAGCAGGCGCCGTTTGAGCCATTGCACTGCCTGCGCTTGCGAAAGCCATGGCCAACATGAGGGGGGTAAGGATTTTTTTCATAGGAAGCTCCTGTAAATAAGAATATGACCTTGGGTACTTAGCATTTAGCATGCCAGTGCTTCACTGCATCCGTGCAAGTCAATGTCACCCCTCTGAAACAGGCCGTTTTAAGAACTTCGGTGTTCCAATGACATTTGCACCCCCCTAGGTTTGGTTTATCAAAACTCTAAGCTTTGGTGCACTTAAATGGTGCAAGGAATCAGTATGCGTCTGTCTTTGGTGCAAAGTCGAGCTTTGCTTGGTCTTCAATCACCCCCCGTCACCGTTGAGGTGCACTTGGCCAATGGCTTGCCCAGCTTCACTTTAGTAGGTCTGGCAGATGTTGAGGTCAAAGAAGCCCGTGAACGTGTCCGCTCTGCGCTGCAAAACTCTGGTTTTGAATTCCCAAACAACCAGCGCATCACTGTGAACTTGGCGCCAGCCGATCTGCCCAAAGACTCCGGGCGCTTTGACCTGCCGATTGCATTGGGCATCTTGGCCGCCAGCGGGCAAATCGATGACCATGAGCTGAAGCACTTTGAATTTGCCGGCGAGTTGTCTTTGTCTGGTGCTTTGCGGCCCGTCAAAGGCGGATTGATCATGGGCCTGGCCTTGCACCAAGACCCCAAAGGCCGAAGCCTGGTGCTTCCGCCAGGCAGCGCAGAAGAAGCATCTCTGGTGCCCGATGTCATTGTTTACCGAGCCGAAAACTTAAAGGCTGTAGTCAATCGTTTTGCCCCAGTGGACTCAAAGCATGAAGATGCGGATATTCAAGATGAACTGGGCTGGGCAAAGCTAGCGCCCAGCACCCTGCCCACACAAACCATGGCGCAGGCCCTCGATTTGGCCGATGTGAAAGGACAGGCAGCGGCCAAACGTGCACTTGAAATTGCTGCGGCCGGTGGTCACAGCTTGTTGATGGTGGGGCCTCCAGGGTCGGGCAAGTCCATGCTTGCTCATCGTTTTTCGGGCTTGCTTTCGCCTCTCGATGTAAGCGAAGCATTAGAAGCGGCTGCCATTGCCAGCCTCGCGGGAAGGTTTGATCTTTCACAATGGGCAAGGCGGCCCACGCGCCATCCGCACCATTCAGCCAGTGCGGTGGCCTTGGTGGGCGGAGGCTCGCCACCGAGGCCCGGCGAAATTTCTTTGGCACATCACGGTGTGTTGTTTTTAGATGAGCTGCCGGAGTTTCCAAGGTCTGCCCTAGAAGCACTGCGCGAGCCACTTGAGTCGGGCAGCGTTACCATTTCGCGCGCGGCCATGCGAGCTGAGTTCCCTGCCAGGTTCCAGTTGATTGCGGCCATGAATCCTTGCCCATGTGGTTATGCGGGTCAGGTGCGGTCGGGTCAACGCAAGGGGCCTTTGTGCCGATGCACGCCCGATCAAGTTCAAAGGTACATGCGAAAAATCAGTGGTCCTTTATTAGACAGAATTGACTTGCACATTGAAGTTCCGAGCCAAGATGCCACTCTTTTAATCTGTGCGCCAGCCGCAGAAAGCACCGCCACCATCAGGGGCAGATGCCTGCAAGCCAAGCGCGTAGCCCAACAAAGGCAAGGTTGCGCCAACCAATTGCTCAGCGGTGCGCTGCTAGACAAGCATTGCGCATTGTCTTCAGAAGCGTCGTCATACCTTCACCAAGTTGCTGCCCATTTTGGATGGAGCGGTCGAGGCACGCACCGCGTCTTGAAGGTCGCCAGAACCATCGCAGACCTGTCTGGCATGGCTGAAATTGAAACTTCACATTTGGCGGAAGCGGTGCAGTACCGCAGGTCCATTGAAGCAGACTGATAATGCAAACATGCGCATATTCCGGAATTTTTGGGAAACATCAAAACTCAATGTTAAAACGCCATCTTTAGGCCCATTTGCCGTATGGCTGTCGTGGGCTCAACTCATCACATGGGGAAGCGTTTTCTACACCTTTTCTTTGTTGATGGGGCCGGTCGAGCGCGAATTAGGGCTCAGCCGTGGCGAAGTGTCATTGGGTTTTAGCTTGGCCCTTTTGGCCGACGGCTTGATGGCCTACCCCATCGGTTGGCTCATTGATCGTGGCCATGAACGTCGCGTCATGACATGGGGTTCTGTGTGGGTAGGTGCTTGTTTGTTGGCCCACAGCTTCATCGACTCATTGCTTGGGTTTTATGGCGTATGGCTGGCCTTGGGTATTGGCATGTCGGCCACACTGTATTCCCCTGTTTTCGCCATTGTCACCCGCAGATTTCCCAACGATTTCAGGCGCGCCATCATCATCATGACGTTTTTAGGCGGGCTGGCCAGTACAGTGTTCATTCCGCTGTCGTCTTGGTTGATTCAATCTTTGGGTTGGCGCCATGCCTTGTGGGTATTGGCCATGTTGCAATGGTTTATTTGTTGGCCTTTGCACTTTTGGTTGTTACGCGGTGCCCATCGCAAAAAAAGTGCTGAAGAGGATCGCAAACCCGCGATTCAAGTGCCGCCTACTTCCGAGTTGCAGCCCCCACAAACTTCAGCAGATGCCATCGGCGTTCACTTAAAACGCGCGCCTTTTTGGTTGCTTGCCTGCTTCATGTTGTTGACTTTCAGCGTCAGCTCTGCACTTCCGGCCCACATGGTGAGTTTGTTGGAAGAGGCGCATTTGTCACCCGCATGGGTCATCGCCATTCCAGCCGCCATTGGTGTCATTCAGGTGTTGGGGCGACTTTTGTTGTTTGTCTTTGAAAAACATTTAGATGTTCATGCCGCCAACAAATGGATTCCTTGCTTGGTGCCTATGGGCTTGTTGTTTTTAGTAGGCGGTGGTTTGGAGCCTTGGGCCGCTTTGCTATTTGTCACCTTCTACGGTTTGGGCAATGGTCTGAACACCATTGTCAAGGGCACCGCCATGGCGCAATATGTCAGCCGCGATCATGTGGGTCAACTCAATGGCATGCTGGGCTTGCCTTTGGCTTTGGGCCGCGCAGCAGCGCCCTTGGCTTTGGGTTTGATGTGGACGCCCGAGGTGGGCTACACACATGGCTTGCGCTGGCTTTTGGCTGCTGGCGTATTGGGTGTGGCGTGTTTGTGGTTGGCGCAAATCAGCGCTCACAAAAACACACATGAAGACCCTCACAAATTGGGCGCCAACAATCGCTGAATGTCTGACACTTTCAAGTTCTGACGCTTGGCCAAATCTTGCACTTGGTCTTCGCTCACTTTGCCCACGCTGAAGTATTGGCTGTCGGGGTGGCCAAGGTAAAAGCCTGACACGCTGGCAGCTGGCGTCATGGCCAAACTCTCTGTCAAGCCCATACCAATTTCTTCGCACTGCAAGAGTTCAAACATTTGTTTTTTAACGGAGTGATCGGGGCAAGCGGGGTAGCCTGGTGCGGGCCGAATGCCTTGGTATTTTTCGGCAACCAAATCATCAAGTGATGCCGTCTCTGCCGCGGCATAACCCCACAAATCTTTGCGCACGCGCTCGTGCATGCACTCTGCAAAAGCTTCGGCAAATCTGTCGGCCAAGGCCTTGAGCATGATGGCGCTGTAGTCGTCGTGAGCGGCTTCAAAAGCTTGTTCGCGTTTTTCAACACCAATGCCCGCAGTGACAGCAAACACGCCGACGTAGTCTTGCAAGTTGGTGGGTTGACCTTTGACATCATGCAAAGGCGCTACAAAATCTGCCAAGCAACGGCTGGGCTTGCCAGGTTGTTTTTCTGTTTGCTGGCGCAAGCCGTGCCATGTCAGCACAGGCGTTTGGCGCGACTCGTCGGCATACAAAGCAATGTCGTCGTGGTTCACGCTATTGGCGGGGTACAAGCCCATCACACCATGCGCCGTGATCCAACGTCCTTCAATGATTTTTTGCAACATCTTTTGCGCATCATTAAACACCTTTTGTGCTTCCACACCCACCACTTCGTCTTTCAAAATGGCGGGGTACGGACCAGCCAAGTCCCAGGTTTGGAAGAAGGGGCCCCAATCGATGTAGCGAGCCAATTCGGCCAGGTCAAAATTCTTGAACACACGGCGGCCAATGAACTTGGGCGTGGGGGACTTGAACGCGGTCCAGTCGATGTTCGTTTTATTGCCACGCGCTTTGGCCAGTGGCCACATGGGGGTTTGCTTTTTATTGGCATGCATCTCACGCACCTTGGCGTAATCGGCATTGAGTTCGTCAATGTAGTTGGCAGCTTGGTCTGACAACAAACCTTGCGCCACGCTCACACTTCGCGATGCATCGGGCACATAGACCACCGGGCCTTCGTAGTGCGGTGCAATTTTGACGGCGGTGTGCACACGGCTGGTGGTGGCGCCACCAATGAGCAACGGCATTTTGCGCAAACGGAAATGCGCATCTTTTTGCATTTCGCTGGCCACGTACTGCATCTCTTCCAAACTGGGCGTGATGAGTCCGGACAAGCCAATGATGTCGGCATTCTCTTCTTTGGCCTTGGCCAAAATTTCGTGGCAAGGCACCATCACGCCCATATTGACCACATCAAAGTTGTTGCACTGAAGCACCACCGTCACAATGTTTTTGCCAATGTCGTGCACGTCGCCTTTGACCGTGGCAATCACAATCTTGCCCTTGGACTTGACGTCTTGGCCCGCGGCTTCTTGCTGGCGTTTTTCTTCTTCAATGTAGGGCACCAAGTGCGCCACGGCTTGCTTCATGACACGCGCCGACTTGACCACTTGTGGCAAGAACATCTTGCCCTGGCCAAACAAATCGCCCACCACGTTCATGCCGTCCATGAGCGGGCCTTCAATCACGTGCAGTGGCCGGCCGCTCTTGGCCAAAATTTCTTGATAGGCTTCTTCGGTGTCTTCGGTGATGAAGTCGGTAATGCCATGCACCAAGGCGTGTGACAAACGAGCCGATACCGTCACAGGTGCTTCAGGTGTGCCGCGCCAGGCCAACTTTTGCGAGTCGTCTTTGGCAGCACCTTTGGCGTTTTCTGCCACTTCCACCAAACGCTCGCCTGCATCGGGGCGGCGGTTCAAGACCACGTCTTCTACGCGCTCGCGCAGATCAGGTTCGAGTTCGTCGTACACACCCACCATGCCGGCGTTGACAATGCCCATGTCCATGCCGGCTTGAATGGCGTGGTACAAAAACACCGTGTGAATGGCTTCGCGCACGGGGTCGTTGCCGCGGAAACTGAAGGACACATTGGATACACCGCCCGACACTTTGGCGCCCGGCAAATTTTGTTTGATCCAGCGCGTGGCTTCAATGAAGTCAACGGCGTAGTTGTTGTGCTCTTCAATGCCGGTGGCAATGGCAAAAATGTTGGGATCAAAAATAATGTCTTCGGGTGGGAAATCCACTTCATCGACCAACACGCGGTACGCGCGTTCGCAAATTTCAATTTTGCGCTGGTAAGTATCGGCTTGGCCTTTTTCATCAAACGCCATGATCACCGCGGCGGCGCCATAACGTTTGATCAGCAGCGCTTGTTCCTTGAAGGCATCGACACCTTCTTTCATGCTGATGGAATTGACAATGCCTTTGCCTTGAATACAACGCAGGCCCGCTTCAATCACGCTCCACTTGGAGGAGTCGATCATGATGGGTACGCGGGCAATGTCGGGCTCAGAAGCAATGAGGTTCAAAAACCGCACCATGGCCGCTTGACTGTCCAACATGGCTTCGTCCATGTTGATGTCAATGATCTGCGCGCCGTTTTCGACTTGCTGGCGCGCTACGGCCAAAGCCTGCTCGTACTCGCCATTCAAAATCATGCGAGCGAAGGCTTTGGAGCCAGTGACGTTGGTGCGCTCACCAATGTTCACGAACAAAGAGTTCGAGCCAATCGAGACAGGCTCAAGGCCCGACAGCTTTAACGGAGAAACGGTATCAAACAAAACTCACCCCTTGGATCGCAGGTGAGCGTAGTTTGCAAATGAGATAGGGCAAAGCCCCGCTTGAAGCCCCAAGCCTGACCCGCGGCCTGAGTGGCTGGCGGGCTGCAACGCTCCTTGGGAATGCGCTATTTTAATGCTTAAAGTCCAATATTTACGGCCTTAGTCATTAAGCGGCCTCTTTGTAAAAAGCCGTTGTATGCAATCCTCTGGGAGCAAGGGGGCTCACCGCTTGCTGAATAGCCCCAATGTGATCTGGTGTGGTACCGCAGCAACCGCCCACAATATTGACCAAACCTTCCGCCGCAAATTCATGCAACAAGCGACTGGTGACATCGGGCGTTTCATCAAAGCCGGTATCGCTCATGGGGTTGGGCAAACCGGCGTTGGGGTAGCAGCTGATGAAGGTGTCATCTGCCACTTTGGCCAACTCCTGAATATAAGGACGCATCAAAGTAGCGCCCAAAGCACAGTTCAAACCAATGGCCAACGGGCGTGCATGGCGCACGCTGTGCCAAAACGCTGTGACGGTTTGACCGCTCAAAATTCGACCCGAGGCATCGGTCACAGTACCGCTGATGATGAGGGGCAGGCGCTCACCACTGTCTGCGAAATATTCTTCAATGGCAAACAAAGCCGCTTTGGCATTCAATGTGTCAAAGATAGTTTCCACCAACAACACATCCACGCCGCCTTCCACCAAGGCTTGAGTTTGTTCGTAATAGGCTTTGCGCAAAGACTCAAAATCGACATTGCGCGCACCGGGATCATTCACGTCCGGGCTGATGCTGGCTGTTTTGGGTGTGGGGCCTAAAGCACCCACGGCATAACGCGGCTTGTCGGGCGTTGAAAACTTGTCGCAGGCGGCGCGGGCCAAGGCGGCCGATGCCCGGTTCATCTCGATGGCCAGGTCGGCCATGTTGTAGTCTTCCTGGGCAATGGTGGTGGCACCAAAGGTATTGGTTTCAATCATGTCGGCACCTGCCGCCAAGTAGCCTTCGTGAATGTCGCGAATCACATCGGGACGCGTCAGGCTCAGCAATTCGTTGTTGCCCTTGACGTCTTTGGCGAAGTCTTTGAAGCGCTCACCCCGGTAATCGGCTTCACTCAATTTGAAGCGCTGGATCATGGTGCCCATGGCGCCATCGAGGATGGCAATGCGTTTTTCCAGAATGGCTGGCAAGGCTTGGGCGCGGGTGTAGTTCAAAGGTTTCATGCCCCTATTGTAAAAAACATCAGGGGTCCTTGAAGTGCATTGCAATCAAATACCTATAAATACGCCCACTTCCCACCCAAAGTGCGGCAAGGCTTCGGAGACAATACATGCCGTGTCTACCGAAGTCCTCATTTCCCCCCATATTCTGAGCATCCTCAGCGAGGTCTTTGGCTATGAGTCGTTTAGAGGGCCCCAGCGCGACATCATTGAACATGTCACCAGCGGCCAAGACGCCTTGGTGCTTATGCCCACAGGTGGCGGCAAAAGCCTATGCTATCAAATTCCAGCCATTGCACGGCAAAACGCTGGCCTTGGCATCACCATTGTGGTGTCGCCCCTCATTGCCTTGATGCACGATCAGGTGGGCGCGCTTCACGAAGCCGGTGTCAGTGCTGCCTTTCTAAACTCTACCTTGAGCATGGACGAGGCTCAGACCATCGAGCAGCGTTTGCGCCGAGGCGAAATCACGCTGCTTTATGCCGCCCCCGAAAGAATCACTACGCCCCGATTTTTGGCCTTGCTCGATTCGCTTTACAGCCAAAATGCCTTGAGTCTGTTTGCCATCGATGAGGCCCATTGCGTCAGTCAGTGGGGCCATGACTTCCGGCCCGAATACCGCGGTCTCACGGTGCTTCACGAACGCTATGCCAAGGTGCCCCGTGTTGCCCTCACCGCCACAGCAGATGCACTAACCCGCGCCGACATCATTGAGCGCTTGCAGCTAGAAGACGCGCGCCTCTTTATCAGTAGCTTTGACCGGCCCAACATTCGTTACACCATTGTTGAGAAGAAAGACGCCAGCACCCAACTGCTTCGCTTCATTGAGCGCGAGCATGAAGGTGAGGCTGGCGTGGTTTATTGCCAATCACGCAAGCGGGTGGAAGAGGTTGCCGAGCTGTTGAAACAGGCGGGCATCGATGCCTTGCCTTATCACGCTGGCTTGGATGCCGCCATCCGGCAAAAAAACCAAGATCGGTTTTTGCGTGACGAAGGCGTTGTCGTGGTGGCCACCATTGCCTTTGGCATGGGCATCGATAAGCCAGATGTGCGGTTTGTAGCCCACTTGGACATGCCCAAAAACATTGAAGGCTACTACCAAGAAACCGGGCGCGCGGGGCGAGATGGGCTGCGCGCAGATGCCTGGATGGCTTACGGTTTGCAAGATGTGGTCAACCAGCGGCGCATGATTGATGAAAGTCCTGCGGAAGAAAACTTCAAGCAACTGTTGCGCGGCAAACTGGATGCCCTGCTGGCCTTGGCCGAAGCCACAGACTGCCGCCGAGTTCGCTTGTTGGCTTATTTTGATGAGCACAGCGAGCCCTGTGGCAATTGCGACAACTGCCTTCACCCTCCCGCCGTTTGGGATGGTACCGACGCCGCCCGAAAGTTGTTGTCCACCGTTTTTCGCGCAGAACAACACAGCGGCTTCTCGTTTGGGTCGGGTCACATCATGGACATATTGCGCGGTAAGTCCACCGAAAAAATGGCCCAATTTGGCCACTCGCAGTTGAGTACTTTTGGCATTGGCGCCAATTTCAGCGAGACACAGCTTAGAGGTGTCTTGCGCCAACTCATCGCCATGGGCGCGCTCAATGTTCAGGGGCAAGTGTTCAATACTCTTCAACTGACCGAAGGCTCTCGGGCTGTACTTCGAGGCGACATCAAAGTTTTATTGCGGGAGTCTGTAAGCCACAAACCAGAGAAAAAAAACCGCAAGCCACAAGCACCAGGGCCAGCGGCTGCCAATTTGGGTCAAGACGATTTGGTGCGCTACATCAACCTCAAGTCATGGCGTGCAGAAGTAGCCAAAGAGCACAACTTGCCGGCCTACGTTATTTTTCACGACGCCACTCTGGCCCACATTGCCTCAGTCAATCCCCAAAATTTGGACGATTTGCGCGGCATCAGTGGTATCGGGGTTAAAAAGCTTGAAGCCTATGGAGAGGCGGTGTTGCAGGTGTGTGGAGTTCGGCTAAAATAGCCGGCTGAACTAAATGAGGTTTTTTCATGTCTGCACACAACGATTCACACGAAACCCAAGATCCTGTTGAAGGCATCGTGAAGCACATTCCTGTCGTGATTCCTGTCGCTGGCGCAGTTTTGATCTTTTTGCTGGCGTTCATTGCTGTTTTCATGGCCTAAATAGGCCATTAACAGCCCCGCTCTTTTCTACATACCCGCCTTTGTCAAGGCGGTTTTTTTTCGCCCCCCGATCAACGAAACAAACCTGAAAACCAAGGTTATGCGTGTTTTGCATACATTTTGAAGGGTTTTCAAAATTATTGGCACCCTTTTCCCGCCATCGTCTTTAAAATTCGGGACCGGTTACGGGCAGGTTACGGCCAAGTTACGGGACTGGGTGTCGTTTTTTGAAAAGTTCGATGTGGGTGGCTAATGTGAGTCGCTACAAGGTCTTTTCAAAAAACGATTTTTAAACTTAGGAGCTTTTCCCATGAACTCACCCGTGATGCAGGGCCTGAACCTCAACACCCCCAGCTATGTAAAAAACCCCAAGCTGGTTGCTTGGGTGGCAGAAATGGCGGCCCTGTGCAAGCCAGACCATGTTTATTGGTGTGATGGCTCCGAAGAAGAGTACGACCGCCTTTGCCAACTCTTGGTAGACAAGGGCACCTTCAAAAAACTCAACCCCGCCAAGCGCCCTGGCAGCTTCTTGGCTTGCTCTGACCCGTCCGATGTGGCCCGCGTGGAAGACCGCACTTTCATTTGCACCGAAAAGAAAGAAGAAGCCGGCCCCACCAACAACTGGATGGCACCTGCAGAAATGCGCAAAACCTTGCACCCTTTGTTTGAGGGTTGCATGCAAGGCCGCACCATGTATGTGGTGCCTTTCTCCATGGGCCCCTTGGGCTCACACATTGCCCACATCGGTATTGAGTTGACCGACAGCGCCTACGTGGCGGTCAACCAAAAGCTCATGACCCGCATGGGCAAGGCCGTGTTTGATGTGATCGGCGCAGATGGCGAATTCGTACCTTGCTTGCATACCGTGGGTGCACCCTTGGTCAATGGCGCCAAAGACGCCACTTCTTGGCCTTGCAACCCCAGCTTGAAGTACATCGTTCACTACCCAGAAACTCGCGAAATTTGGTCTTACGGCTCAGGCTATGGTGGCAACGCTTTGCTTGGTAAAAAGTGCTTGGCCTTGCGCATCGCTTCCAGCATGGGCCGCGAACAAGGTTGGTTGGCCGAGCACATGCTCATTCTGGGCGTGACCAATCCACAAGGCAAAAAGTACCATGTGGCAGCGGCTTTCCCAAGCGCTTGCGGCAAAACAAACTTCTCCATGTTGGTGCCGCCAGAAGGCTTCAATGGCTGGAAAGTCACCACCATCGGCGACGACATTGCTTGGATCAAACCCCAAGCCAACGGCAAGATGATGGCCATCAACCCCGAAGCCGGTTATTTTGGCGTGGCTCCTGGCACCAACCACCACACCAACCCCAACTGCATGGCCAGCTTGGACAAAAACGTCATTTTCACCAACGTCGCGTTGACCGATGACGGTGATGTCTGGTGGGAAGGCATGGAAAAAGACACAGGCAAATTGCCTGATCATTTGATTGACTGGCAAGGCAAAGACTGGACACCCCAGATTGCCAAAGAAACAGGCGCCAAAGCAGCACACGCCAACGCCCGCTTCACCGTGTCTGCCATCAACAACCCTGCACTCGACGCTGCTTGGGACGATGCCGCCGGCGTGTCCATCGACGCCTTCATCTTTGGTGGCCGCCGCTCCACCACCGTGCCTTTGATCACAGAGGCTCGCAGCTGGACCGAAGGTGTTTACATGGCCGCAACCATGGGCTCTGAAACCACGGCAGCTGCCTTTGGCGCACAAGGCGTGGTTCGCCGCGATCCTTTCGCCATGCTGCCCTTCTGCGGTTACAACATGAGCGACTATTTCCAACACTGGTTGGACATGGGCGCCAAAATTCAGGCTGGCGGTTACAAGTTGCCTAGCATTTACTGCGTCAACTGGTTCCGCAAAGACGAGGCCGGCAAGTTTGTCTGGCCCGGTTATGGCGACAACATGCGTGTCTTGAAGTGGATCATCGACCGCTTAGAAGGTCAGGCCCAAGGTCAAGAGACCATGTTCGGCATCACGCCTACTTATGGCGAATTGAACTGGACAGGTTTGAACTTCACAGCAGATCAGTTCAAAACGGTTACCAGCATTGACAAAGCCGCATGGCAGCAAGAATTCCAATTGCACACCACGCACTTTGAGCAATTGGCTTACAAACTTCCAAAAGCATTGCTCGACACCAAAGCGGCGTTAGAGCAACGCTTGGCCGCAGTCTGATCAACACAGACTCGCGCCAAAAGCTGGCGCAAGCTTTGATATGGGTCACACCGGCCTTGTGGTCGGTGAATTACATTGTGGCCAGAACTGCGCCTGGCATCATCAGCCCCCATGTCTTGGCATTGGGGCGCTGGTTTTTAGCCGGCCTTATTTTGGCTTTGATTGCCCGCCACGAACTCTGGCACGAGCGCCATAGCACCTTGCAAGCTTGGCGGCAGTATGTGGTCTTGGGCAGCTTGGGCATGCTCATTTGCGGCGCCTGGGTGTACTGGGCTGCAGAAACAACCACGGCCATCAATATTGCATTGATCTATGCCGCCTCACCTGTCTTGATCACCCTGGGCGCCGTCATCGGGCTGAAAGAGTCGTTCACTTGGAAACAGTCGCTGGGGGTTGGCATCGCTTTGCTGGGTGTCTTGCATGTGGTGGTCAAAGGTCAGTGGGCGGCACTGTCGGAAGTCGTTTGGGTCTTGGGTGATGGCCTGGTGGTGATTGCCATGGTGGCGTGGGCCGCCTACGCTTTGTTGCTTAAAAAGTGGGCCAGCCCTTTGAGCTCAACCGCAAGATTGGCTGCCACTTGCATGGGCGGCAGCTTGGTTTTGTTGCCCTTTGCAATCACCGAGTGGACGGCAACACAGCATGCCGGATGGAGCTTGAACGCCGGATTGCTTATAGTTGCTGCGGCAGTTTTTCCAGGCGTGGGCGCTTACTGGGCTTACGGCTTTTGTCAAAAAACCTTGGGTGCGAGTCGTGTGGCGGCAAGTCTGTACCTGGGGCCCTTGTACGGGGGCTTGACCGCTTGGCTGTTCTTGGGCGAGACCTTGGGTTGGTACCATGCGGTGGGTGCCGCTTTCATTTTGCCTGGCATTTATTTGGTCTCGCAGAAAGTTAGCGCTGACTCTCAAGAAGCCGTTTGAGCTTCAACATCAAAAAAGCCTCCCGAAGGAGGCTTTTGCGTGGCGCCATTAAATGTAGTACTGGCGACTTTGAAGCATGCGCTCAACTCGGCGCTGTGTGCTGCTTTGAAGTGAAGGCAAGTCATCATTTGTGCGGCTCAAAGCACTTTGCAATTCAGACATCAGTCGGGCATCTGTTTGCGCAATTGACCACAGACGCTCATCGGAGCGGCGGCGCGCCATGCTGGCAGACCAAGCATCCAAAGCTTGCTTGGTTTTAATCGCCAGTTTTTTGGAAACCCCAGCAAACAAGCCGACTGCGGCAAATGCCACCGCCCACAGCGCAACCCACGCTGCCAGCAAATGACCATCGGCCCACGTGGCCATCATTTGGTCAGCCACAACCACAAACGCTGCCACGATGGCTGCCAAAAGCATGGCTGCCAAGGTGCGAGTTGGGCTGAAGTTGTCGCCCATGCGTTTGAAGTTGGCGACCGCCTGTTCGGCACGGTCAACACCTGGGTGTGTGAGGGGGTACTCTAAGTGGACAAAGTTGTATTTCATCTTAATTTCCTAGTTTGGATTGACTGTTTAGTCTTCCCATTGGGGTCTTAGCTTTGGGATCAATCCCACTTTTTGCTTGACCATGGACCAATCATAGGGTTTACTCTAGTGTTGTTCAACTTTATATTGATGATGCTAAACATTCACAACAGAAATGATTGAGCCTGTCCACACCAACTTTCGCAGCTTGGATCTGAACTTACTTCGGGTCTTTGATGAGGTCATGGCAGAAAAGAGCTTGACCAAGGCGGCACGCAATTTGTCCATCACCCAGCCCGCTGTGAGCAACGCCCTGCGCCGACTGCGTGAAACATTGGGCGACGATCTGGTGCGGCGCGATGGCCATGGCATCACACCCACGCCCTTTGCATTGCAGCTGTGGCCCAACGTGAGGGCGGCACTCGACCAATTGCAAACGGCCTTGGTGCCTCAACACTTTGTGCCGGCTGAAGCTCGCAATTCTTTTGTCTTGGCAATGGCCGATGCAACTGCGGCAGAACTGATGGGCGATCTGGGTCAAGTCTTAGAAAAACAGGCGCCCAAGGTGTCTATTCGCGTTTTGCCGCTGACCACCCGCGACCCCAGAAACATGTTGAACGATGGCACAGCCGATTTGGCATTGGGTTATTTTCCAGCTGTATTGGCCGACCTCACGGCAAAAGCACAATCGGGGGAAGCCATTGCATTCGAGCATCAGCGCTTGTACGACGGCGAGTATGTTTGCGTCATGCGGCGCCAGCATCCTTTGGCACAAAAGAACATCAGCTTGGAAGAGTTTTGCAATGCGCGACATTTGTTGGTGAGCTTTTCTGGTCGGCCTTATGGTTTTATCGATGAAGCCTTGGCATCGATTGGCAAACAACGCCGCGTGGTCATGACCGTGAACCAATTTTTCACGGCAGGTCGCGTGGTGGTGAACTCTGATTTGTTAACCGTTCTGCCCAAACACTTTGTGCCCACCACAGGCATCGCCCATGAGCTGTTCATGTGCGAGCTGCCATTCAAAGTGCCCACCTTGCACGTCGATGCGGTGTGGCACAGGCGCAAGCATGCACAAAATGAACACGTTTGGTTAAGAGAGATGCTGATCGACATTGCGCGCGATGTTTTCAAAAGTGCAAGGCCCTCATGAACATTCAATTGCTTTCAGATTTGCATCTGGAAACTCACCCACGCTTCACACCCGAAGCCTCCCCATTGGCCGACGTCTTGGTCTTGGCGGGCGACATCGGCTCTTATCAAGATGGCTCGATGTTGTTCGATCACAAAGACACCGATTTTGGTTTAGCTCGATTTTCGCCACGCCAAGATTTGGGCGCATGGCCTGTGCCTGTTTTCTTTGTGCCAGGCAATCACGAATACGATGGCATGCCATTTGAAGTGGCAGATGCGCGCTTGCGCGAAACATGCCAGCGCCTGGGCATCACGTTGTTGCATCAGCGTGTTGAGGTTTTCAAAGGGGTGCGCTTGATCGCTTGCACTTTGTGGAGTGATTTTGAAGCGCTGGTTCCCTTGAACGGCCCCCTCACTCAACAACTCAAAGCACGCGAGAAAGCCGAACGAGCTGCTGATTTTTACCTGCGAAAAACTGGCACAACCTTGAAGGGCGAGCCATTTTTATCGGCCGCTGTGAGAGCCAAAGCGCAAGCCGATCAAGCCTGGCTGACAAACGCATTGTCAGAGCCTTTTGAGGGCCCCACGGTGGTGATCACCCATTTCGCACCCAGCCTGAAAAGTGCCGATCCTCGCTACGGGCTGACACCCGGCACCTCGGGCTTTTGCAACGCACTGGACCACTTGATGCCCAAAGCCCAAGTATGGCTACATGGTCACTTGCACTGCGCTCACGACTATGTTCACTTAGGGTGTCGGGTTGTGGCCAACCCTTTTGGCTATGCGCGCAAGAATGAGCAAGTCAATTTTGACCCACTCAAAATAGTGTGTGTCGAGGTCTGAAAGGACGAGGCCTTCGAAGGCGTCAGTTTTTTCTGGCCACCAAGCCCTCAAAGCAAGTGCTCATCACCATGTCGATGATTTCTTCATTGCTGTGCAGCTCGCTCATCTTAAGGAACTCCACCACTGGATCACATGCACGGGCATACAAGGTGTACAACACAGCAATGGGCGGCAAGGCTGGATGGATGTCGCCCTCTTTTTGCGCCTGCACAATCCAACTACCCAGCAAGTCGCTCACGTTCATCAACCCGTCCATGTAGGGTCGACTGGCCATCAGGCTGGCACGCAAACTGGAGTTGTGGCTTGGCAGCGTTGGCATTTGCCCCGCCAATTTCAATTCAAGCGTCCAGCGCGTGGTGGCCTTGAGTTTGTTCAATGCCTTGCCTGCGCTTTGTCCTTCTGACATGCTTGACTGTGCGTGCAGCTCTTCTAAGAAGGCTTGTGCTTTTTGCATGGCCTGAACCATGGCCGCGCAAGCCAACTCTTCTTTGCTGTTGAAGTGCTTGTACAAACTGGCTTTGGCAATGCCCACTTCTGCTGCCACTTCATCGACCGTCATGGCGTCAAAGCCTTTTTCAGCCAATAGCCGATTGACGGAAGCCGTGATGGCAAGCTCTCTGGCCTCTAGCATTTGGGCTTTGAAAGACTTTTTGAGGGGCTCGGTGATGGTCGTCATGGGGGTATTTTAGCGGTCGAGAAACAAACTTGAACTGGACGGTCATAAAATAGCCTCTTGGTTTATTTGGGCTTCTATGTGATTCTGCCCTTCTAAACGGCCCCTGATGGGGCTCAATTGAAGACTCATTCATCAAGGGGGCAAGTTTGGACCGACGTCAAGTCTTGAAAGCCAGCGCATTGGGCGCTGCGTTTTCTAGTTGGAGCGCTTTTGCTCAAGTGAGCAGCAGCCAAACGCCAGATGCTGCCAAGGGCCTGCCGGCCTGGCCCACGCAAGTCCAAAAAATCATTTTTGGCTCTTGCATTGATCAAAGAAGGCCGCAACCCATTTGGCAAAGCATCTTGGCAGCAAAGCCCGACCTGTTTATTTTTGGCGGAGACAATGTTTACGCAAGTGGCCAACCATGGCAGCTGCAAAATTTAGAAAATGCCTATGCGACCCAGGCAGCGCAGCCCGGGTTTGCCGCCTTGCGCGCCACCGTCCCCCACCTCGCAGTTTGGGACGATCACGACTTTGGCTTGAACGATGGGGGCGTTGAGTTCGCGCACAAGCAGGCCTCTAAAAATGCTTTCGTCGACTTCTGGCAATTGCCTGCAGACGACCCCCGCCGAGCACGCCCGGGGCTTTATCACGCCCATGTATTTGGCCAGATGGGGCGGCGCGTTCAAGTTATTTTGTTGGACACCCGTTGGTTCAGATCCAAGCTGCGCACAACTGATCAACGCGATGCCCCAGGCAAAGAGAGGTTTGTGCCCGACGCAGACGCACAAAAAACCATGTTGGGAGAGGCGCAGTGGCAGTGGCTTGAAGCTCAACTGAAACAACCGGCCGATGTCCGATTGATTGTTTCAAGCGTTCAAGTGATTGTGGAGGGGCATGGCTGGGAAGGTTGGCATAATTTCCCTCTTGAACAAACTCGATTGCGGCAGCTGATTCAGCGAACCCACGCAAAGGGTGTGGTGTTTTTGTCTGGCGACCGACACATCGGCGCCCTCTACAAAAATACCACCCCTAACAACTACCCTCTTTACGAAATCACTTCAAGTGGCATGACGCACGCCTGGGCCTCTGCCAAAGAACAAGGCCCCAATCGTTTGGGCGAGCTCATTACACAAAATCACTTTGCGCTCATCGAGTTAGATTGGCCCCAACAACAAATTCAACTGGGGTTCCAAAATACACAAGGCGAATGGCTGAAAAAGCAAACCATTGCCTTGTCTGAACTGCGCTAAAGACAAAGCACCCGACAAAGCCCGATAATCTTATTTTTGATTTTTTAGACACCTCCATGCAAACCCCTCCCATGATTCAAAGTGGCGCCATTGCCTACGGCCTCGCAACCATCGCCAAAGACGGTACCGTGTTAGACACTTGGTACCCCGCCCCGCAACTGGCCGAAGGCTTGAAAGAAAATGGCAGTCAGGTTCTCAGCGAAGCCGACGCCCGTGCGCATTTAGGCGAAGCCTTTGTCAAAACACTGGGCGCTTGCGAGTTGCGCGGTGTCAATGTGGTCGCCGTCAAAACCAGCATTGCCACTTTGGCAGAGCCCGCCAAAGACACCCACGATGTGTTTTTGCGTTTGCATTTGCTGAGCCACCGACTCATCAAGCCACACCAAGCCAACTTGGCAGGCATTTTTGGCATGTTGGCCAATGTGGCTTGGACCTCGATGGGCCCATGCCCTTTAGACCAACTGCAAGACGCACGTTTGCGCGCACGCGCTGCTCGCGTGGTGTTCGACGTCAAAGCCGTCGATAAGTTCCCTTACATGACCGACTACGTGGTGCCCTCGGGTGTTCGCATTGCCAACGTCGACCGCGTGCGCTTAGGTGCCCACTTGGCTTCCGGCACCACCGTCATGCACGAAGGCTTCTGCAACTTCAACGCCGGCACTTTGGGTGCGTCGATGGTTGAAGGCCGTATCAGTGCAGGCGTGTTGGTTGACGATCAAAGCGACGTGGGCGGAGGTGCTTCCATCATGGGCACTTTGTCAGGCGGTGGCAAAGAGGTCATCTCGGTTGGCAAGCGATGCTTGCTTGGCGCCAACTCAGGCATTGGCATTTCATTGGGCGACGATTGCGTGGTGGAAGCCGGCTGTTATGTCACGGGCGGTACGCGCGTCAAAATGCCCGATGGCAGTGTGGTCAAGGCGCGTGAGTTGTCTGGCCGCAATGGCATTTTGTTCCGCCGCGACTCACAGTCTGGTGCCGTGCAAGCCATTCCACGCACCGAAAGCTGGGGCAGCTTGAACGCAGATTTGCACAAGAACTAATTTTGAATTTGCGCCAACCGCGCATTTCAACGTTGCGAAGCCAGTGTGTTTTTCACACTGGCTTTTTCATGTCATGCTGTTTTGGCCAAATGCTTTTTCGCCAATTCAACATACCAATCCAAGCAACCCGGATTGGCCATGGCATCTTTGTTGACCACCTTTTCTAAGGCCTGCCCCAGCATGAGTTTTTTAATGGGCAGTTCTTGTTTTTTGCCAGACAAGGTGCGCGGTATTTCAGACACTTGAAAAATCTCATTGGGAATGAACCTGGGACTCAAGGCCGTTTTGATGGCGTTGTTCAATGTGCTTTTCAGGGCATCGTCCAAAGTAAGTCCGGCTCTTAAGACTACAAACAAAGGCATGTAACTTTCTCGGCCCAAGTATTCCAAATCGACCACCATGCTGTCGATCACATCTGGCAATGCTTCCACAGCGCTGTAAAGTTCACTGGTGCCCATGCGCAGTCCGTGGCGATTGATGGTGGCATCACTGCGGCCAAAAATCACGCAGCCTTCGCCGCCATTGCGCCCTTGGTCTGCAGCGCCAATTCGCAGCCAATCGCCATGTCGCCAGACGCCGCCGTAAAGGGCATCTGCATCACCGCCGCCAGGCAGGCGGCCATGCCCCGCTGGATACATTTCAAAATAGCTGGCCAAGTAGCGCGCGTTGTTTTGATCGTTCCAAAAATACAAAGGCATTGACGGAATGGGTTGGGCACACACCAACTCACCCACTTCACCATGCACCGGCTCTCCGGCTTCGTTCCATGCTTCAACAGCGCAGCCCAACAAGCGGCATTGCATGACGCCAGCTTCTTGTGGCAGCTCCCGATTGCCACCAATGAACGCACCGCAAAAATCGGTGCCACCCGAGATATTGCACCACCAAATATCACCATCTGTTTCACGGTGAAGGTAAGGTGATTGCGCGTGCTGTGCTTGGATGCGTTGAAATTGAGCGGTGCCCCAGTTTTGCGTGTCTGCAGAAAGTGGTGAGCCTGTTGTGCCCAGTGCGCGTACGCGCGACAAATCTCCGCATTGCGTGAGATCAACACCTGACTTTTGGCAGTTGGCAAAAAAGGCTGCGCCTGCGCCAAAAAATGTCACCTTGTTTTCAGCGGCAAAGCGCCACAGTGTGCTCCAGTCTGGATTGTCTTTGCTGCCGCCCGGGTTGCCGTCGTAAATGACACACGTGGTGCCATTCATCAAGCCGCCCACTTGCGCGTTCCACATCACCCAACCGGTGGAGCTGTACCAGTGAAAGCGCTCACCCCAACTGTTGGGGTGATAACTGCAACCGATGTCGTTGTGCAAAATTTTGAGCGCCAAGGCCACAATGAGCGTGCCGCCATGGCCATGCACAATGGGTTTTGGCAAGCCTGTGGTGCCACTTGAATACACAATCCAAAGCGGATGATCAAACGGCAGGGACATGGGTTGAAATGCATCCACTTCAGGGCCGTGTTTTGAGGTGGTTTGTGACATGCGAATGGCGGCTGCTACTTCGTTGCTGGCCAAGTCTGCAACGCCCAAGTTGTCGTGCAAGATCACATGCTGAACCGAAGGCAATGCATCCTTGAGTTCTTGCACCACCGTCATGCGGTCGTAATCCTTGGCGCCATAAGTGACGCCATCGCAAGCAATGAGCACCTTGGGCTCAATTTGTTTGAAGCGATCGAGCACGGCCAACGTACCCATGTCGGGCGCACAAATGCTCCATACGCCGCCCACACTCACAGTAGCCAAAAGAGCCACGATGGCTTCTGGAATATTGGGCAAGTAAGCGGCCACACGGTCGCCAGGTTGAAGGCCTTGTGCTTTGAGGTGCAAGGCCATGGAGGCCACTTGGCGCTGCAGCTCGGGCCATGAAATTTCTTGGTGCTGGCCTTTTTCGTTTTGAGCAATCAGGGCGGGAAAACCTGCGGCATGCGCCGCTTGAACGTGCCTTAAGACTTGGCTGGCATAGTTAACTTGTGCCCCTGGAAACCAAATGGCACCGGGCATTGCATTTTTGGCCAACACCGCGGTGTGTGGTGTGGGGGATTGAACATCAAAGTAATCCCAAATGCTTTGCCAAAATGCATCGAGTTCGGTGATGGACCACTGCCATAGATCTTGGTAATGCTCAAATGAAATGCCGCGGTTTTGGCTCAACCAATTTTGGTAAAGGCGAATTTGCGGAACATAAGCATGCGGTGCCTGCGGCGCTTGCTGGGGCAAGTCGGACACCGAAGAAAGATAAGGCGATAAAAATGGCTTAGGATTGCTAGCGTTCATGACCATAGCCTAGCTTGCGCGCCGCTTGCTGTCACGCTGAAAACCCCCAATGCTTGCGCTTAGGTGACAGCAGCGTCAGCCACTTTGGTCTGCGCCCATTGATGGCGAGCGCATTTACTTTTTCATGCGTTCACTTTTCCAATACACATCGGTTCCACCGTCCATCCGGTTTAAAACCCGTGAGAGCACGAACATCAAATCGGAAATTCGGTTCAAGTATTGGCGCGGCGCCTCGTTCAGCGCCTCCTCGTTGCCCAGCGCCACAGTGGCCCGCTCTGCACGCCGAGCCACGGTGCGGCAAATGTGCGCCTGAGAAGCGGCCCGGTTGCCGGCCGGCAAAATGAACTCTTCCAGCTTGGGCAGTTGCGAGTTGTATCTTTCCAGCGCTTCATCCAAAACCAGCACGGCCTCGGTCTTTAACAACTCAAAGCCGGGAATAGACAACTCGCCACCCAAATTGAAAAGTTGGTGCTGCACTTCAATCAACAACTCGCGCACATCGTCCGGCATGTTTTCACAAAGCAACAAGCCTATGTGTGAGTTCAGCTCATCCACATCGCCCATGGCATGCACACGCAAGCTGTTTTTGGACACCCGCTGGTTGTTGCCCAAGCCAGTCGTGCCTTCGTCCCCGGTTCGGGTGGCAATTTGTGTCAATCGGTTACCCATGGTGTTTCCCCTGTGTAAAACGGTCTGCAATCATTCAAGTCTCAGCGTAAACTCTGATTTTGACCGAGTTTCACGACATTTCCCTGACCATGGTCATTGCGCAATGTCATGCCACCTGTTTCAACCGTCCTTCAATTTGGAGCTTCACCATGAACGCACCGACCCCTGCCGCCCATTTGGCGCCCGTCGTCAATGCCAGGCCTGTCCCTCAGGCCTTCATCGACGCTTTGAAAGCACGCTTTGGCAACAACTGCTCAACCGCATTGGTTATTCGCGAACAACATGGCCGCGATGAGTCTGCCTTTGCGCCCGTCCCACCTCCCTCGGCGGTGATCTTTGCCGAATGCACACAAGATGTGGCCGATGCCGTGAAGTTGGCCAGCGAGTACAAGGTGCCCGTCATTCCCTTTGGCGTGGGTTCGTCTTTGGAAGGCCATCTGCTTGCCGTTCAAGGTGGTATCAGCATTGACCTCACACGCATGAACAAGGTTTTGTCCATCAACGCAGAAGACCTCACCGTCACCGTGCAACCTGGCGTCACGCGCAAACAGTTGAACGAAGAAATCAAGTCAACAGGGCTGTTTTTCCCCATCGATCCAGGCGCTGACGCCACCATTGGGGGCATGAGCGCAACCCGCGCCAGCGGCACCAATGCCGTGCGCTACGGCACTATGCGCGAAAACGTTTTGGCCCTTGAAGTGGTCACCGCCTCTGGCGAAATCATTCGCACAGGCACACGGGCCAAAAAATCGAGTGCAGGTTACGACCTCACGCGTTTGTTTGTGGGCAGCGAGGGCACCTTGGGCGTGATGACCGAAGTGACGGTTCGCTTGTACCCATTGCCTGAAGCCATTTCCGCGGCCATTTGTTCTTTCCCCAGCATTGAGGCTGCCGTGCAAACGGTCATTCAAGTGATCCAGTTGGGCGTGCCCATTGCGCGCGTTGAGTTGATCGATCACCACTCGGTGCGCATGGTCAACGCGTATGCCAAATTGGGTTTGCGTGAAGAGCCCATGCTCTTAATGGAGTTTCATGGCTCGCCCGCTGGCGTGAAAGAGCAAGCCGAAACAGTTCAAGAAATTGCCAGCGACCATGGTGGCAACGCCTTTGAATGGGCCACCACTCCCGAAGAGCGCACGCGCCTTTGGACGGCCAGACACAATGCCTATTTTGCGGCACTGCAAAGCCGGCCTGGTTGCCGAGCCATCAGCACCGACACCTGTGTGCCAATTAGCAAATTGGCCGACTGCCTGCTTGACTCGGTGGCCGAAACCGAAGCCAGTGGCTTGCCCTACTTTTTGGTGGGCCACGTCGGTGACGGCAACTTCCACTTTGGCTATCTGATCGACCCCGAGATTCCAAGTGAACGCGAAATTGCCGAAGACTTGAATCACAAACTTGTCAGCCGAGCCTTGCGCCTTGGCGGCACTTGCACAGGCGAGCACGGCATTGGATTGCACAAAATGGATTTTTTGGTCACGGAGGCGGGCGTGGGCGCAGTCAACATGATGCGAACTTTGAAGCAAGCGCTAGACCCTCACAACATCATGAATCCTGGAAAAATCTTCCATTGAAAATTTTTTAAGCTTTAACCTTGTGCTTCATGCGCGCAGTTTTTCAATCAGCCCATTGAGTTCATCCAAAGAGCCAAACTGAATCGACAACTCGCCCATTTCTTCAAAACGGCCGTGTCGCTTCACGCGCTTTTTAACGCGCACCTCCACTTGCGCCATCAACAAATCTGACAACTCTTCCTCAACGCGTTTGATATCTCGCGATTTTTCTTTTTTCGGTTTTTGTTGAACCAATGAAAATTCTGCGCTGAGTTTCTTCACCAGGCTCTCTGCTTCGCGCACGGACATTTTTTTGGCGCTGATCTGGTTGGCGGCCGTGATTTGCGCAGCCTTGTCCAAACCCAGCAAGGCACGCGCATGGCCCATGTCAATGTCGCCTGCCATCAACATGGTTTGCACAGGCTCGGCCAAATTCAACAAGCGAAGCAAATTGCTGGCAGCACTTCTAGAACGTCCAACCGCTTGCGCTGCTGTTTCGTGAGTGAGTCCAAACTCTTTGATCAGGCGTTGTAGGCCCAAAGCCTCCTCCAAAGGGTTGAGGTCTTCGCGTTGAATATTCTCAATCAAGGCCATGGCCGCCGCCGCCTCATTGGCCACATCTCGAACCAACACGGGCACCTCGTTCAAGCCTGCCAAGCGGGATGCTCGGAACCGGCGCTCGCCGGCAATGATTTCGTATTTGCCAGCGTTGGGGCCATCGCTGAGCTTGCGAACCAAGATGGGCTGCATGATGCCTTGCGCTTTGATGGACTCGGCCAATTCGTAAAGTGCGCCCTCGTCCATGCGGGTTCGAGGCTGGTACATGCCGGGCACCAACTCGCTAAGCGCCAGGGTGCTGGGGCTTCGATTGGCGGCGGCTTCAACCTCTTGCGGCGAGCTGGCTTCGTCTAGCACTTTGGGGCCGAGCAAAGCCTCGAGCCCGCGGCCTAAGCCTTTTGGTTTTTTAGTGACCATGTTCTTTTTCTTTCATCAAGTCATTCAACAAGGCGTGGCCCTCTGGCCAATCGCCCCAATTGGATTCGGCATTCAAATGCCCGCTTTCACCCAAACTCAGGTACTGAGCGCCCCAGCACTTTGCAAAGTGTGTGGCGCGTGCAGCGCTGCAATCAGGGTTGTTTGGACTGTCGATCAACATGGACTTGAAGGGCAGCGCCTTCAACTCTATCGGTCGCCAGCTGGAAAATACGTCTTCAAGGTGGGGCGCTTCAACGTCAGTGGCCGAGACCAAGAAAGCAGCCGTCACTTTGTGGCCATGTGCAGAGATTGGGGCCCATGCGGCAACTTGGATGCAACTCAAACCGTGAGCGACCAAATAAACCGGCTCATTCAAATCAGACATCACATCTTCCAGCCGGGCGAGCCAATCGCCTCGAAGGGGGCGCATCCAATCGTGCTGCTCCACAAGCTGATAAGCGTAGCGCCTCACCCAGCACATTTGCCAATGTGAGTGCCCGCTTCCCCGCCAACCAGGCAATATGAGGACTTTAGGAGTTGCCATGATCACTTGGCTGGGGTCTCAAAGAGTGGGTATGCGCTGAACCAGCTCTTTGGCAAACTCTACAAATGCTTGACTTCCTTTGGCCGAAGGGTCAAAAACGACGCCAGGCAAGCCATAGCTTGGGGCTTCGGCCAAGCGCACATTTCGAGGAATCACGGTGTTGAATACCTTGTCGCCAAAATGCGATTTCAATTGCTCGCTCACCTGTTGTTGCAAGGTAATTCGCGGATCGAACATGACGCGGAGCAAGCCAATGATCTTCAAATCGGGGTTCAAGTTGGCATGAACTTGCTTGATCGTATTGACCAAATCTGTCAAACCTTCAAGGGCAAAATATTCGCACTGCATGGGCACGATCACGCCATGCGCCGCACACAAACCATTCAAGGTGAGCATGGACAAAGACGGCGGGCAATCAATCAAGACAAAATCAAAATCTTTGTCGACCACTTCCAAGGCCGCCTTCAAGCGCTGATCGCGCCTTTCAAGGTCAACCAGTTCGACCTCGGCACCCGCCAATTCACGGTTAGCGCCCAACACGTGATAGCCGCATTTCTCTGAAAAAATAGCCGCTTCAAGAATGCTGGCTGACTCAAGCAATACGTCGTAAACGCTGAGCTCCAATTGGCGCTTGTCCACACCCGAGCCCATGGTGGCGTTGCCTTGAGGATCGAGATCAACCAACAAAACACGTTGGCCCACCTTGGCCAAACCGGCAGCCAAGTTGACCGCTGACGTGGTCTTGCCCACACCGCCCTTTTGATTTGCAACACAGAAAATTTTTGCCATTTTTAAACTTCTTTTTTAGCGGGTGTGCTCATTTACCAAGGGCCAATTTGATACCAAAACCGATCAAAAACAATCCAGCCACTTTTTGCAGGAATCCAGAAAATTTGGGATGAGCGCGTATGCGTTGCGCCATGTTGTGGGTGATAAGTACAACCCCGAAACAATACACAAACCCCAGACAGGCAATGGTTATCGACATGAAAACAAAAGTTAACACGCCAAGGTGCTGCTCTGGGTTGATGAATTGTGGAAAAAACGCAAAAAAGAACATGATGGCCTTGGGATTGAGCAAGGTAATGAACATGGTTTCTTTGAAATACTTGCCCGGTGTGATTTTGATGGAAGGCCCCTCTCCGGGTTTGGCAAAAACCATTTTGGCGCCCAGCCAGGCAAGGTAAGCTGCACCCACCCACTGCAAGGACAAAAACAAATGGGGATGGGTTTGCAAAAGGGCCGCCACCCCCGCAACCGTCATCCACAACAAAATTTGATCACCCAAGAGCAGGCCCATGACCGATGCAAAGCCGCCCATCATGCCACCCTGAGAGGTGGACGTGATCAGGGCCAAATTTCCGGGGCCAGGCAAAAACAAGAGCAACACAAAGGCGGCAACAAAAGCACCGTAATCAGAAATTCCAAACATCAAAGGCCTTCTTATTTAGCCCAAGTGTAATGGGCGAAACTCAAGTCGAGCTTGCCCTTGCTAGCAAAGTTGCTGATTTTTTCATCCAAACAACGCAACGATCTGCATCCAAGCCGGGAACTTTCAGCTGTTCCACGTGAAACACTTCTGCCGAAGAAGGCAAAGCAGCCATTTCGTCCTCGGGAGTTTTGCCTTTCATGGCCATCCAAACCCCCTCAAGGGTCAACGCACCCAAAGACCAATTCACAAAGTCTGGCAAAGATGCAAAGGCGCGAGAGCAAATCACATCAAAGGGTCCAGACAAGCTTTCGACACGTGCATGAACGCCTTGCAAGTTGGGCAGCTTTAGACTGGCAGCCACCTGCTGAATGAATGCAGCCTTCTTTGAAACAGTGTCGACGCATGTGACGCAAACAAAAGGGCAACAGATGGCGATGACCACGCCCGGCAAACCGCCGCCCGAGCCGACATCCAACAAACTCACACCCGCTGGTGCGGCGCCATTTTTTTGCTCAAAGTGTCTAAGCAAAGGCGAAATGACAGACAAGCTGTCCAACACATGGTGGGTCAATATTTCCTGGGGGTTTCTAAGCGCCGTGAGGTTATAGACCTTGTTCCACTTTTGAATCAGGTCCATATAGCCCAACAACTGTTGCTGCTGCGCCTCGTTCACCCGCAAGCCCAAGGCATCAATACCCCGCTCGAGGTCCAAAGGAATGTTGAACGGATGCGATGGGCCGGCGGTCATGACTTCAGACTCACCGCGCCCTCTGTATTTGCGCCCTCAAGCTCTAGCGGCTCAGGCCTCACCGCCACCTCTTTTGAGATAAATCAACAACAAGGAAATGCTTGCAGGGGTAATGCCCGAGATTCTCGAGGCCATGCCCAGGGTTTCGGGTCGGTGTTTGGCCAACTTTTGCCTTGCTTCAATCGACAAGGAAGTCACTTGCAAATAATCGAGTTTTGCGGGCAACTTGAGATTTTCAAAGTGGGCTGCGCGTTCAACCTCTATCTTTTGCCGATCTATGTAGCCCGAGTACTTGGCCGCTATCTCAACCTGCTCAATCACCGCAGCCGAAAGATCGCCAAGTGTTTCACGTGAAACAGCTTCTGCCACAAAGCGTTTGGCATCCAAAGTCATCAAGCTTTCGTAAGCAACCCCAGGCCGCCTCAACAAATCGAAGAGATTGTGCTCGTGCTCAATAGACTTGCCAAGAACTCGCTCCGACTCAGCAGCCGGCAAGTTCCTTGGGTTAACCCAAGTAGATTTCAGCCGCTCTGTTTCACGTGAAACAGCCTCGCGTTTTGTGCAAAAGGATGCCCAGCGTGCGTCGTCCACCAGCCCCAACTTTCGCCCCACTTCTGTGAGGCGCATGTCTGCGTTGTCTTCCCGAAGTTGCAAGCGAAACTCTGCCCGGCTGGTAAACATGCGGTAAGGCTCCGTAACACCCTTGGTAATCAAGTCATCAACCAGTACGCCCAAGTAAGCTTGATCACGGCTGGGCAACCATGCCCCGCCCAGATCATTACCCGATCCATCCATGGCGCGGCACTGAAGTGCGGCATTGATGCCAGCGAACAAGCCCTGTGCCGCAGCCTCTTCATAACCTGTGGTGCCGTTGATTTGCCCCGCAAAAAACAGGCCGCCAATTTGGCGTGTTTCAAAACTGCTCTTCAAGGAGCGCGGATCAAAGTAGTCATACTCAATGGCATATCCGGGCCGAAGGATGTGGGCATTTTCCAGCCCCTTCATAGACCTCACCAAGGCGTACTGAATGTCAAATGGCAAACTGGTAGAAATGCCATTGGGATAAAACTCGTGGGTGGTCAGGCCCTCGGGTTCCAAGAAGATTTGGTGGCTGTCTTTGTCAGCAAATCGATTGATCTTGTCTTCCACGCTAGGACAATAACGCGGCCCAACGCCTTCAATTTTCCCCATGAACATGGGGCTTCGGTCAAAGCCAGATCGAATGATCTCGTGGGTTCTTTCGTTGGTGTGAGTAATCCAACAAGGCATCTGCGCCGGGTGCATGTCTGCTCGGCCCATGAAACTGAAAACAGGCACACCTGCTTCAGCGTTCAAACCGCCTGGCATGCCATCACCCGGCTGTTCTTGGCATTTGGAGAAGTCGATGGTGCGTCCATCTAATCGGGGTGGCGTGCCCGTTTTGAGGCGACCCTGCGGCAACTTCAACTCTTTCAGACGGGCAGACAAACTGACAGCAGGAGGATCCCCTGCCCGGCCGGCAGAATAGTTTTCTAAGCCAACGTGAATTTTGCCATCCAAAAAAGTACCCGCCGTCAGAACCACTGTTTTGGCACGAAAGCGAACGCCCACTTGCGTGACAGCCCCCACCACACGGTCTTCTGTACCATTGGACTCCACCATGAGGTCGTCTACCGCTTGCTGGAATAGCCACAGGTTTTCTTGGTTTTCAAGTCGCCGGCGAATGGCGGCCTTGTACAAAATACGATCCGCCTGAGCGCGAGTTGCGCGAACGGCCGGGCCTTTGGAGCTGTTCAAGATTCGAAACTGAATACCGCCTTCATCGGTTGCGATGCCCATGGCACCCCCCAAAGCGTCCACCTCTTTGACCAAGTGGCCCTTGCCAATACCGCCAATGGACGGGTTGCAACTCATCTGGCCCAAGGTTTCAATATTGTGAGACAGCAAAAGTGTCTGACAACCCATGCGCGCAGCCGCCAACGCGGCTTCGGTGCCGGCATGGCCGCCGCCAACGACGATCACATCAAATTCTTGTGGGTAAAGCATCAAATCACCAGTCCATCAACTGAAGGCCGGCGCTGCTCGCGCCGTAAGGGGCCAATGGCCAAAGGGCTCGATTTTATCTGCATCGCGTGTTCCATGCGCGACCCGCGCCAGAGCACCCTCGCGCTAAGCTCCGCCAAGAACTCAAGGAAGCACCATGAAACAAAGCCCCAAGCCCACCCATCAGATGCACCCTGATGAATGGGCCTTGCGCGTGGCCTTGGCCGCCTGTTATCGCTTGGTAGCCTTGTATGGCTGGAGCGACTTGGTGTTCACGCACATCAGCGCCAAACTGCCCGCCAGCGTGAGTGGGGAGGCGCATCAGTTTTTAATCAACCCCTACGGCCTGATGTTTGACGAGATCACCGCATCAAGTCTTGTCAAAGTAGACATGCAGTGCAACAAGCTTGACGCAGACAACCCGTACCCGGTTAACCCCGCCGGCTTTGTCATTCACAGCGCGGTGCATGAAGCACGCCCCGAAGCAGGCTGTGTGCTTCACACCCACACGCGCGCAGGCGTGGCTGTGAGCGCACAAAGGGAAGGCGTACTGCCCATTAGCCAGCAAAGCACGTTTGTTTTGGCGTCACTGGCCTATCACGACTACGAAGGCGTTGCCATTCGGGATGAGGAAAAGTTGCGCCTGCAAAAAGACTTGGCGGATGCCAATTATTTGATGCTGCGCAACCATGGCTTGCTCACCGTGGGAAAAACGATTGCCGACGCCTTTTTGCAAATGTACACGTTTGAAAATACCTGTCGAATACAAGTAGATGCCCTGGCAGGTCAAGCCAAGGCGGCAGACTTGATTGCGATCGACCCCCAAGTTTTGACCGGCGTTGCGCATGCGATGAAAGTCCAAACGGGCGGCTTGGGCGGCAACTTTGTTTGGCCATCATTGATACGCAAACTCGATCGTGAGAATCCAGGATACGACGTCTGAGCGCCATTCAGCTTTCATGAATTGGTTTTTGTTGCCACGCCAACAAAGCGCCCAACATCAGCGCAGCCGCTGAAAACACAAGCCCTCGTTGAAGTCCACCAGGGCCATCCGCAATCCATCCCACCACCGTGGGTCCAACGATTTGTCCTGCAGCAAAGACCACGGTGAACACACTGATGCCTGCCGCCCACTGTGACGGCGCAAGGTTGTGTTTGACCATGGCAGTGGTAGAGGCAACCACAGACAAAAACACGCCGCCAAACAAAATACCCGACACCATCATCAGTGGCCACGCCGACGTGAGCGCGGGGATGAGGGTTGCAACACTAAGCAGGACACTCAAAAGAGACAAGGCCTGTCCGCCCCGGTAGTGATTCAACAAGTTGGCCCAAACCCGAGAAGATGCCAGCACGGCCAAACCTAGCATGGCGTAAAAAAAAGTAATCTGTGAAGCATTGGCACCCTGCTCTCGCAAGACCGCCACCACAAAAGTCATGTAGCCAATGTAGCCCACACCAAACAGACCATACGCTGTCAAACCAAACGTCCACTGTGGCCAATGCATTTTGCGCGCGCGCGTTTCGGCGTGGACGTCATTGCTTGTTGATGCATTCACTTCAGGCATGAACTGCAGCATCGAGCGTCGAATGAAAAACAACAACACCGTCATGGCAAAGCAAGCCAGACCCAATGCCCACCACGCCCACGACCAAGCATGCCGCTGTCCGTGGTGGGCGGCCAAGTCCATGGCCACAGGCACCAATACCGCCGACAAAGAAATGCCCAAACCCGTTCCGCCGTAATAAAT
>Ga0315903_10001487_pt1 | contig 35564 bp, 33 predicted proteins | sample LakEriMetagenome_7_FD_203524 | JGI IMG/M metagenome (GOLD analysis project Ga0315903, IMG submission 203524) | Freshwater fungal communities from buoy surface, Lake Erie, Ohio, United States - Buoy 2 MA119 | ecosystem: Environmental > Aquatic > Freshwater > Lake | place: USA: Lake Erie, Ohio...
AATACAGCCAATTTGTCTGCAGATAAAGGCTTTAGCAGCTTCACCCCTGCTTTTGTTGCTCTGTGTGGCGCTAAAGCCCATGCGAGGGGCGCAACTTGCTCAAATTTAAGGGGTGGCGTTTTATTCCAAAAGCGCGGTCAGGTCGTTCACAGTTAAGATCTGCGGCAACACACGCGCGTCGGCGTTCGATGGATAAAATAGATATAATGGCACGCCCGACCGCCCGTGCTTGGCCAGAAAGCGCGTGATATCCGGATCTCTGCGTGTGTAATCGCCCACCATCGTCTGTATGCCTGCTTTGGCAAAGGCTGCGCTGGTTTCTGTGCGGTCAATGGCAGCGTTCTCATTCACTTTGCATGTCACACACCAGTCTGCGGTGAAGTAAAGAAATACAGGCTTACCTTCTGCGCGCAATGCGGCCAGCTGCTCTTCATCAAAGGCCAGGCTACCATTTTTCATCGGCTGCGGCGCGGGTGCCAATATGGGGACATTGTCGATGATCAGCGCAGCTGCGACTGTGATACCCAACATGGCCGCAACCACAATCTTGCGCGGCGACCCGGCTTTTTGTTTGCGGCCAAGTGCAAATAGCCCCACGAGGATGATGAGCGCCGCCGTGCCACCAATCATCAAACCGGTGAACCCAGCCAGTTGATATGTGAGCCACAACAACGCCAATGACGTGAGCGCCATGGGAACAGCCATCCACTGACGGAAGCGCACCATCCATGGACCGGGGCGGGGCATACGTTTGCGCAAAAGCGGGATGAAGGCAATGGCGAGGAAGGGCAAAGCAAGGCCAAAGCCAAGCCCTGCAAAAATCAACAATGCTAAACTTGCGGGCAACAGCAAAGACGCGCCCATTGCGGCTGCCATGAATGGCCCTGTACAGGGTGTTGCGACAACCGCCGCCAACACGCCCGTCCAGAATGAGCCTGACATGCCGCCCTTGCGCGTCAATTTTTCGCCTGCGCCGATGCCGCTGACTTCGAACATGCCAGCCAGATTTGCAGTGACCGCAACCATGAGTAACAGCAGCAGCAACACAATGACGGGATCCTGTAACTGGAATGCCCAGCCCACTTCTTCGCCCGCGGCGCGCAAGGCCAGCATGATGCCACCCAGCACAAGGCAGCTTAGGATGATGCCGATGGTATACGCAACGGCATCACGCCGTGCCTCCCCCTCATCACCGCCCATTTTGGCAAGGCTCAACGCTTTCAATCCCAATATCGGGAAGACGCAAGGCATGAGGTTCAGGAGCAAGCCGCCAAGGACCGAAAAGGTAAGTATCCAGCCAAAGCCAAGCGGCGTTTCTTGCCCCTCAACCGCTGCGCCTTTGCCCAAAACGGATATAGCTACACCGCCCGTTGGGATGGGGCCGGGAACCGCTCGTACATCAAGTCCCTGCGCATCGTTGAAACGCAATAGACCTGCGATCTCTCCGGCAAAGGGCTCTTTCACTTCACTGCTGACAATCAACCAGTCACCGTTGCGCCGCGCCGATTGCGAGGCGGCGTAGCGGAACAGATTTTCGCTTTGGGCGAAGAACCAGACCCGGTCCGCGTCGGCACTGCGCGGATAGGGGATGGCGATATCAATGCGGTTGCCATTAATGGCATATAGCGCGTTACGGTCCAGCGGCACCGGTAATGCACTGCGCCACGCATCGAAACGTGTGCGGTCGGACTTGTCAATTGACCCTGCGCCCACCGTGATGGGCACCGACAATGTGGCGCTTTCCGGTACGCAGACAAGATCGGAGCAAGCCGACCAGCGCGCATCGACCTTGATATCCAAATTCTGCCCAGCAATCGCGTTTTGCGGAATTTTAAGATCCACCAGAAAAGCGTGCTTTGACTTGTAAATATGGTTCATGAAACCGCTGACGATCAAGGTGTCGGGCACAGGCGCACGAAGCGGACCAGCAGTAATGCCTGCGGGCAGTTGCCATGCCAGCTCAAGCGGCGTTCCGGCATCACCCGGGTTCTCCCAATAATCATGCCAGCCGGGTTTCGGGTCCATGACAATCGCGACCGTCACGATATCGCCGGGCGCGGGGCTGCGTGTTTCTATCTCCATCGACGCGCGGACATATTTCGTGGCGGCCGGGGTGGGCACTTGCGCATGCGCCATGCCAGTCGCCACAAGCAACGCCAGCAGGAACTGACACAAGCGCAACATTATGTGCTTGGGCATAGTTAATTCTGGCGACAGGATGGCGTTGCGGTTCATGCTATTCTCAATGGCACAATGCCCTATGTGTAGGACAGCGGATTATTCAGGCACCACATGGTTAGGACCTGATCCCATAGATTGCATCGCCTTGGCTTTTTTCCAGCCACCATGGAGATAATAAGCAATCGATAGGATGCAGGAGGCGATCGCGGTCGCAACAAATGATCCCCAAATGGCATCTGCGCCGAAACGGTCATGAAAACCAAAACCGATACTGAAACGCACCAAAACTGCGCTGAATATCAGGATAAGGAGCGGCGCAACTACGGCGCCATTCGCACGCACGGCAAAGGTCACAACAACCGACACACCCATAAGGACGAAGGTCCACCCAATGACGTGATTGATGTGAATAGCGATGTCGATGGCGGGGCTGTCGCTTGGCAAAAACAGGCCAAGTAATGGCGTAGCGAACACGGTCATGAGTAAGATGAGCACACCTGCCAGCAGCAGGTTGATCGCAATTCCAGACCATACGACACGGCCAACGCGGTCCCATTTATTGGCGCCGATATTTTGCGCAACCATGGCGCTGACGGCGCTGCCCACGGCGACCGCTGGCATTTGCACATAGCTCCAAAGCTGATTCATCACGCCAAACGCCGCGGTTGTATTCACGCCTTCACGGTTGACGAGGCCAATCATCACCACAGCAGAGCCCGACATGATAATCATCGACAAACCCATAGGCAGGCCCATGCGCGCAATGGGTTTCAAGAACCGCGCATCGGGCCGAAGCCATTTTAGTTCAGGCCCGCGCAGGCGAATAGTCAAGTCACGCGCATAGACCTTGCGCAGCAATAACCCCAGGCTGATTACCCCAGCAAGGATGGTCGCAAGTGCCGATCCTGCAATGCCCATCGCGGGTATTGGACCCAAGCCCAGGATGAAAATCGGGTTCAAGATGATATCGAGAACTACGTTCAATACTGTGTTCCAAAATGGCGTCACCGAATCTCCCACACCGCGCAGTGATGACGCAACAAGCACCATGACAAACGAGGCTGGCATCGACAGGAAGATGACCCGCAAATATGCTAGCGCCAACGGAAAGACCGTTTCCGGTGTGGCCATCAGGCGCAGCATGTGGGGCGCAAAGATCCAACCCGCCGCCGCCGTGACAATACCTGCCGCAAGGAAAATGCCGAATGCGGTGCCCATGATACGACGGACAGATTCCACATCACGGCGGCCCATATTCTGACCGATTAAGATGGTCGTCGCCATGGTGAAGCCGAACAAAGTGGAGAACATCAAAAACATGATGAGCCCCGCATTGGCCGATGCAGCCAGCGCCTCTTCGCCCAAAAATTGGCCGATCCACACCGAATTGACCGAATGGTTCAGCGACTGGAGAATGTTCACCCCAAGCGAGGGCAGCGCGAACAGGAACAGGGTCTTCGCCACTGGACCAACGGTCAGGTCGCGTTGATGGGCAGGCGTAGCTATGCTGAAATACCTTTTTGGTGACAGGGTCGGACGGCAGTCACCCTAACCGCTTTAATGCCGCGGTCAGCTGTTCGGCTTCCGCAGCTTTCTCGGCATGATCTGCGCGCGCCTTTTCCACCGCTTCTGGCTTGGCCTTTTCGACGAAAGCGGCATTGGACAAGCGACCCGCGAGAGCATCACGCTCTTTGGTAACGGCCTCAATGGCCTTGGTGATCCGGCTGCGTTCGGCGTCGAGGTCAATGACACCGTCGAGTGCGAAAACGATGGTGTCTTCGCCCACGACAATTTGCGCGACATTGTTGGTTTCAACGGGTGCATAGGCAAAGGCGTCAATGCGACCGAGCCGCGACAAAGCGGCACCTTGACGTTCGATTATGGCAATCGTGGCGGTCTGTGGGTCCGCAATATTCGCGCTCAGGCGTGTACCCGGCGCGATGTTCAACTCTGCCTTGAACGAACGGGTTTTGCTGATCGTGTCGATGACCCAATTGATCTCGGCCACTGCCTCTGCATCAACCGTGGCATTTGGCTCCGGCCATTGGGCGTGGATGATGTCAGACGCGCGAGGATGATCTACGTCGGACAAGGCGTGCCATAATTCTTCGGTAATGAACGGCATGAAGGGGTGGAGCATCACCAGTATCTGGTCGAGCACCCAGCCCGCGACGATTTTGGATTCTTCATCCATTTCGCCTTTTTCGCCGTCTATAAAAGCTGGTTTAATTAGCTCGAGATACCAGTCACAAAACTGGTCGAACACCATATGATACAGCAGATCGGCCATGCCGTCGAAGCGGAACTCAGCGAATGCCTTGTTCAGTTTTTCAACCGTGCTGACGACTTCGCCGATGATCCAGCGGTTGACCGCCAATTCCGCCTTAGGCGCTTGTACGCTGTGCGACCCGCTTATGCCGTTGGATTGCGCAAAGCGTGCGGCGTTCCACAGCTTGGTCGCAAAGTTACGATAGCCCGCAACGCGGCTTTCATCCATTTTGATATCGCGGCCTTGGCTTTCCATGGCTGCCATGAAGAAGCGCAAGGCATCCGCGCCATATGCGTCAATCAGGCCCAATGGGTCGACCGTATTGCCCTTTGACTTCGACATTTTGCTGCCATCCGCCGCGCGGACAAGGCCGTGCAGATAAAGCGTCTTCCAAGGCACTTCTTTCATGAAATGCATGCCCTGCATCGCCATCCGCGCATCCCAGAAAAACAATATGTCGAAACCGGAAATCAGCACATCATTGGGGTAATGGCGGTTGAGCTCTGTCGTCTGGTCAGGCCAACCCAATGTGCCAAAGGGCCAAAGCGCAGACGAGAACCATGTGTCGAGGACGTCGGGGTCACGCGTCAATTCGACGCCAGCGCCCGCAAGTGCTTGCGCCGCTTCTTCCGTTTCGGCGACATAGCATGTGCCATCGGCGGCAAACCAAGCCGGTATTTGGTGTCCCCACCATAATTGGCGGCTGACGCACCAAGGCTGGATATTTTCCATCCAATTGAAATAGGTTTTTTCCCAAGACTTCGGCACGATGTCGAAACCGCCATTAGCCTTGCCTTTGCGTGCGGCTTCGATGGCTGGTTTGGCCAATGTTTCGGCATCCACATACCATTGGTCGGTCAACCATGGCTCAATCACTTGGTTCGAACGGTCGCCAAAGGGCGTTTGGATGACGCGATCTTCGACTTTTTCGAGAAGGCCCAAGGTGTGCATCGCCTCAACCACCATCTTGCGCGCGTTCGTCGGCTCGCCTTCGATGCCAAAGCGATATTGCCCGATATATTCGGCTGGAATAAGTCCGTCGGCGGTCTGTACGACGCGGCCTTCGCCATCGAGCATGTTGAACATGTCACTCGCCTTGAAACCGGCACGCTTGCCAACTTCAAAGTCGTTAAAATCATGCCCCGGCGTAATTTTCACAGCGCCCGAACCCAATTCTGGGTCAGCGTGCTCGTCGGTGACAATGGGGATCAAACGGCCGGTGATGGGCAAGCGGACATTTTTGCCGACAAGATGCGCATAACGTTCATCCGAGGGGTTCACCGCGACCGCCATGTCGGCCAGCATCGTTTCTGGGCGCGTTGTGGCAACGCTTATGTATCCGCTGCCATCTTCCAACGGATATTTGAAATGCCAGAATTTGCCATTGATCTCGCGCGTTTCGACCTCAAGATCCGAAATCGCGGTTTTCAGGCCGGGATCCCAATTGACGAGGCGTTTGTCGCGGTAGAGCAGGCCTTGGTTGTAAAGCTCAACAAACACCTTGATGACGGCCTTTGAAAAGCCTTCATCCATAGTGAAGCGTTCATTCTCCCAATCCATGGAGCAACCAAGACGGCGCAACTGGCCGGTAATTTCGCCGCCGCTTTCCGCTTTCCATTCCCACACCTTAGCGACAAATTCGTCACGGGTGAAATCGGTGCGTTTTTGCCCTTGGGCATTGAGCTGACGTTCGACCACCATCTGCGTCGCAATGCCCGCATGGTCCGTCCCCACCACCCACAAGGCGTCCTTGCCCTGCAAACGTGCGTGGCGAATGAGGATATCCTGCAAGGTGTTGTCGAGCGCATGGCCGATGTGCAAGCTGCCCGTCACATTGGGTGGCGGGTTCACGATTGTATAAGGCTCGGCATGAGGACGATCGGGACGAAATGCGCCCGTGGATTCCCAATGCGCATACCATTTCGCCTCAATCACGGCGGGGTCGAAAGTCTTATCGATAGTCATGTTGCGTGCCATAACGAGCCTAGCCAGAAAGGGAAACCCTCACGGCACGTCCTACCAAAACAAGTTCAGGATGACGGGCGTGCGGCTAGGCCACCCGTCGCCGGAAAACGAAAAACGCGGCTGCAAAACCGCCCGCTACGAGCAAGCTCAACCACAATTCCTTCGACGCCGCCGGATCAAGGCCCTTTGCGACCAAGATTACCAACATCGCGGCTATCGCAACATAGGTGCCAAAGGGGTGGAACCACATTTTAATTTGCAGTCGGCCGGGGTCCTCCGCCTCATATTTACGGCGCAGCTTCAGCTGTGCGGCGGATGTCATGAGATAGAGGAGAAGCATGGTCACGCCGCAACTATTAATGAGGAAGCTGAATACAACATCACGCGACACCGCGTCGGCGGCGAGCGCGAAATAGCTGAACAGGCTGGCGATCAATATGGCGCGCACAGGCACTTTGCGGTTGTTGACCTGCACCAACCATAACGGCGCGTCCTTATGCTTCGCGAGGCCAAACAAAGCGCGTGAGGTGACATAGAGACCGGAGTTCAAGCATGACAGCACGGCGACTAAAACCACCGCTTCCATAATCAACTGACCCGCTGGCAAGCCCATATAGGCAAGCGTGGTGGCAAAGGGCGACACCTTGGGCACGATTTCGGTCCACGGCACGACGGACACGATAAGGAAGATCGACAACACATAGAAGACAAGGATGCGCAGTGTGACCGATACGGTCATGCGGCTAATGACCTTAGAAGGCTCTTCGGATTCGGCGGCTGCGATGGTGGCGATTTCTGCGCCAACAAGGCTGAATATGGTGGAGGTTGCCGCCGCCAGCACGACGCCCCAGCCATTGGGGATAAAACCGTCATGCGCGGTCAAATTGCTAAAGGTCGCGCCGTTAGGGGATGTTAGGCCAAAGGCCCATGCCGCGCAGACCAGAATGAAGACGATAATCGCGGCAACCTTGATCGACGAGAACCAAAATTCAAACTCACCATAAGCGCGCGCGGACATAAGGTTCACGGCTGTCAAAATCGCCATCAGGGCAATACCGATGCCAAGCTCAGGCACGGCAGGGAACCATCCATGCAGGATTTGTGCGCCAGCAATCGCCTCAATCGCGACAACGACAACCCAAAAATACCAATAGAGCCAGCCGGAAAGGAATCCCGCCAAATGGCCAAGGCCTGCCCGGGCGAAGTCTGGGAAGGTTTGCACCCCATCCACGGCGATTGCCATCTCGGAAATCATACGCATGACCAGCAAAATGATGAACCCGGCAATGGCAAAGGAGAAGACGGCGGCGGGGCCAGCTTGGCTGATTGTGGTGGAGGAGCCAACGAAAAGCCCCGCACCAATAATCCCGCCAATGGCAATCATCGAAACATGTCGCGACTTCAAACTGCGCGACAGTTCCGCCCCGCCAGTGGTTTCGGTTGCCACATTATGCGCAATGTCCGTCATATTCATCCCCCACTTTATTCGGCGCGATAGCGCATGGCCTTTAGCGGACGGTATTTCCGCCCATCATCACATGCGCCACATTTTCTAAGATACGGATATTGCCCAACGGGTCGCCGTCCACTGCTACCAGATCGGCAAAGCGCCCGGGCGCGATGCTGCCTAGCGCCTCGTCCTTGCCCAATAACTCGGCCGCGCGGATCGTTGCGCTTTGGATGGCCTGCATCGGGGTCATGCCGTAGCGGACCATATAGGCAAATTGCCGCCCATTTTGGCCGTGTGGATAGACGCCGCTGTCTGTGCCATATGCAATGTTCACACCCATTTTGACGGCCTGGGAAAATCGGGCGCGCTGAATATCGGTGGTCTCACGGTTCTTGCGCAGATATTCTTCAGGCCATTTTTCGCGTGTTCCGATGTCATCAATATAATCGCCATTATAAATATCCATCACCAGCCAGGTGCCGCTGGCTTTCGCCATTGCAAGCGCGTCATCGTCGATTAGGCTGGCATGTTCGATGGAACGCACGCCTGCACGGATCGCGTTTTTAATGCCAACAGCGCCATGGGCATGTGCGGTTACAAATTTGCCTTGTGCCTTTGCGGTTTGAACGACCGCGCGCAGTTGCGCTTCGCTAAGTTCCGGCTCGCCAGGTTCCGTGCCGATGGCTAGCACGGCGCCTGTAGCGATGGTTTTAATGAAGTCAGCGCCTTGTTCGATGAGGAACGCTGTCTTCGCTGCGGCTTCTTGCGGCGTGCTGGCAATCCCTAGCCGCATGTCGGCAGGCAATTCTTCATTGGGCACGACACCATTTAATTCGCCGCCACCCTTGGGCAGGGTGATATAGGCACCGGCAACGAACATGCGTGGCCCTGGAACATGTCCAGCGTTGATCGCATCACGCAAGGCGATATCGGTTAGTCCTCGGTAGGTGCCGACATCGCGAACCGTCGTGAAGCCAGCCTCTAAGGTCAGCCGGGCATTATGCGCGCCCAGCAAGGCCGTTGCCGCAGGTGATGTTTTGATGGGCAGTGCAAGGTCCGCGCTTTGCCCCGCATCCGCCAAATGTGTGTGCAGGTCAATCAAGCCGGGTAGAACGGTGAACACGGTCCAATCCACCCGTTTCGCGCCCTTGGGTGTCGCGCCACAGGGTGCGACTGCGGTTATCCGGCCGTCGGTGATGCTGATGCATTGATTGGCGAGAACGGTGCCTGCTCGAACATCCACGAGCTTGCCCGTTGCAACATAGAGGTCGGACGCTTGTGCCGCCATTGGCAGAAATGTGAAAAGCACCACCAATGATGCCAGAATGGGTGGGATACGCATGCTGCCCTTACGGCGCACAGTTTTCATGACCCTTTTTTGGTGATGCGCGTGATTTCGCGTTCGACCATCGCTTCGACGATGGGTGGCAAATGCGTGTCGAGCCAATCTTTCAGCATGGGACGCAACAAGTCGCGCGTCAGTCCTTCAAGCGAGGTTTCGCCTGACCGAACAATCTGTGGTGCTGCGCCAGGCTCTGACAGAGTCTGTAGCGCGGAAAAGCTGTGGCGCAGGCTCTGCGCCTTATTGTTATCCAGCAAAACTTCGCCACTGCGTGCATTTTGATCGGCGTCGGTTAGCTCAAGAACTTCGTCTTCTTCGACATCCGACACGGCGGACTTCGCCGCGCGCTTTGTAACAGGCCGATCGCGGTCATCGTCAGCGATGATCCGTTTGATCGAGGCCAAGATTTCATCCATCGAAGGTTCGTTCCGGCTGTCAGCCATATTTTCAGCCCTTACGTAAATTACCGGCTTCTGCCGTCGGTAACGATTGGCTCTATTTCTGCCTTTTGCGCAGTCGTGTCAACGGTCCGGGTCGATTTGGTTGCTGGATCCGGCTGTGACGACCAATCGTTCCACGCGCCATCCACCTTTTGATAATCCGCGACGGGATCATATAATGTTCCGCCTTCCAGCCCCAAGTCGCGCGCTTCGGCTTTGCCCATTGCGGCTAACAAAGTGAAACCGGCGACATAGGCGTTGCGGCGTGCGGCGACGAGTTGCACCTTGCTGTTCAGCAATTCTTGCTCCGCGTTCAATATGTCTAATATGGTGCGGTTACCAACGCCATTTTCTGCGCGCGTGCCTTCAAGCGACAATTCGTTTGCAGACACCGCACGTTCGGAGGCGGCGATGACATCCAGTGCAGCCCGCCAACTGGCGTAAGCGGCGCGGGTCTGGGCAATCACTTCCCGCTCGGCGGCGATTTCCAGTTCCTGCGCTTGGCCGAGTCTGGCTTGCGCCTGACGAATTTGCGCAGCGGGCTGCCCACCTTGATATAAGGGTAAAGTCGCACGAACGCCCGCTTGCGCATTCAAAGAGCTGTTGTCCGCAACGAAGCCTGGAATATTCGAAGAGATCGAATTCAAAGCATTGGAGTAAGATGGGGACGTGAAGACGCTTATCGTTGGTAGGCGCGATGCATTTGCCGCGCGGCGATCAAAACGGGCCGCCTCACGCGCTTCGCGCGCCGCGATCAAATCGGGGTTGCTGTCCAAGGCCACGGTCACGGCGCTGTCTGGCGTTGATGGCAAATTGGGTAAAGGCGGCGGTGCCTGCAATTGCCCGGGCTCGCGTCCGACTAATTGGATGTAAACCTCTTTCGAACGGATCAGATTGGCGCGTGCGGTTTCCAGATTGCTGGTGGCGAGCGCAAGGCGCGCTTCGGATTGCGCGACATCGGTGCGGGTCAGGTCGCCTATTTCAAACCGGTCACGCGTGGCATCCAGATTGACCGACAGCACGCCAACCTGCGCACGGTTCAAATCGACAATCGATTCATCGCGAATGACATCCATATAGGCGCCGACCACGGCTGAGAAGATGGCGCTTTCGGTGCCGCGCAAATTGGCAAAGCCTGCCTCCACCCGGTTTTCCGCCGCGCGCACTGCATTTTTAATGCCGCCACCAGCATATAGGGGTGCTGAAATAGTGCCGTTGATGTTGACGCCGCGTGCCTGAACCACAGATCCGCCACTGTCTTGAAGGATGTTTTCGACGTAGGTTGGCTGCACCGTGATATCGGGACGACCATTGGCCTTCGCCAAAGGGACGCCTTCGTTGGTTGCGCGCTGCCCCTGACGTGCCGCGGTTAGGTTGGGGTTGGTTTCATAAGCGGACACCAAGGCGTCACGCAGCGTGTCGGCGTTGGCCGGCGCGGCCAATCCGGCAGAGCTCAGCAAAGCGGCAATGAGCAGACGGCGGGCGCTCAAAATACGAACTCCGGTTTGCGGGCAAAAGCCGGCAGCGGGGCAATTTCGCTATCCTCGAACGATTTCAACGCAATCTTCCCCTTGTGAACATAGCCCTTGGCCAGGCGCGTGACCGCACCCTCGATGATACCTGTCACCAATCGCGCGCCGTCGGCGGCGAGATTAACCAACGCGGCGGGCAACTCTTCTGCTGCGCCGTCTATGACAATCAACGCAAAGGGTGCCGCCGATTGTGCCGCCGAAATATTGTTGGCGTTTACACACACGAGCGCATTGACCCGTGTACGCAAAATTGCGGCGACATAACCATCCGCTTTGCCGACCAACAAAACATGATCATCTGCATGCACATCGGCCGCCTGTAGTAGCAACGCGGAAGAAACAGCAGGGTTGAGGGCAGAACCATCATCTAACGCAATCGACCGGTCCATATACGCCGTGGATCGGTGGATGATCGGCACGAAATCTTCACGCGGGATGTTGCCCATCGCGGCCAGTACCCATGCGTCGGTTACGCCACTGGTACGCAGCTGGCTGTCCACCATAGACTGCCGCATTTCTTCAAAATTCACTGATTCCATCGGAATATTTCCATTAACTTGCTGGCCATGTGGCACAGCTGTATTGCAAACACAATACAGCCCTTGAGTCTGGTTCTAGCCAGCCTTGCCCGTTACGCCAAGCGGGATTCAGACAAACAGCCTATTTCGGGATGCAAATAGCAACTTTTCCTGCCGCTTGTGGCGGCCGGGGCACAAGGTGCCAGATTGCTGGTTGCATTGAATTGGCCAAGCCGCTAAACGCCCGCCTTCACCACATAATGGCGTTGCTTTTCAGGCAAGTTATTGTTCAGGGGCCCGATGGCGGAGTGGTGACGCAGAGGACTGCAAATCCTTGCACGCCGGTTCGATTCCGGCTCGGGCCTCCATACATCTCACGCTTATATTGATCGATCTGGCGAATTGCCTGAAATCTTCCTATTTCGTGGCGGTTCAAATCGCGACCGACATCCACATAGACATGCTTTAACAAAGTTTTTACCGTCGCGTGATGGACACACTTGATATCGCTTTTGCAGAAACCCGCCGTTATCTCAATTCGCTTGGGACACGGCCCGTCGCCTCGCGCGGCACACCGGCCGAGATGCGCACGCCTTTGCCCGCGCAATTTCCCGAGCGCGGAATGCCGGCGAATGATGTGGTGCGCGCCATTGCTGCCGCTGCCGAACCGGGTCTGACGGGCAATGCCGGCGGGCGCTTTTTTGCATGGGTGAAAGGCGGCGCGCTTCCTTCCGCACTGGCAGCGGACATTATGTGCTCGGCATGGGACCAGAATGCGGTCCTCGCCTCTACCAGCCCGGCTGGCGCGGTTCTTGAAGAGGTTGCCGGCCGTTTCCTGCTGGACGCCTTACGTTTACCGGCGGATGCCAGTTATGCCTTTGTCACCGGATGCCAGATGGCGCACGCGACGGCGCTGGCCGCCGCGCGTCATGCGGTTCTGGAGAAAAAGGGTTGGGACGTTGAGGCGAAGGGGCTTCAAGGCGCGCCGGTGATCCGCGTGCTCGCCAATGCCCATCACCATTCTTCGGTGACCAGAGCGTTGCGCCTTTTGGGATTGGGTAGCGATTGCATCGTGCCTTTGGCTGGAGGAGGGCCCGGTCTGGTGGCACCCGAAGCCCTGCGTGCGGCGCTTACCGATGCACCCGATGCACCGACGATCCTCATTCTTAACGCGGGGGATCTCAACATTGGCGCGTGCGACGATTTTGCGACATTGTGTCCGATAGCGCAGGCGGCTGGCGCATGGGTGCATGTCGACGGGGCCTTTGGACTTTGGGCGAATGCCAGCCCCCGTCTATCCGCGCTCGTTTCTGGGGTGGAGCGCGCAGACAGTTGGGCCACCGATGGGCATAAATGGCTGAACACGCCTTATGACTGTGGTATGGCCATCACCCGTCACGCCAGCGCGCATAGTGCGGCAATGCGGATGACCGCCGCCTATTTGATCAGTGGCGGGTCGGTGCGCGACCCCATGGATTTTACGCCCGAATGGTCACGCCGCGCGCGGGCCATTCCCGCATTAGCCGCTTTGATGGAACTCGGCCGTGACGGCCTTGCTGCGATGATTGAACGGTGCTGTGATCATGCGGCGGCCATTTATGCTGGTATCGCAGAGCTTGAGGGTGCAACAGGCATCGCGCGTCCAACAATGAATCAGGGCTTGATACGCTTCGATTCGAAAGATGGCGCAAACATTAGCGACGCCGTCATCGCGTCGATCAATGCCAGCGGCGAAGCCTTTTTAAGCGGCGGCAGTTGGAACGGCGAGCGGGTGATGCGGATCAGTGTTTGCGGGTGGAATACAAACGATGAAGATGTCGCGCGGACGGTAGCAGCAGCCCGCCATGCGCTATCGGATATGCGATAAAATCATCGGCGCAAAACAGGGCTTAACGCGCCTGCCATTTGCTAATTTTACATCGTGGTTCAAGCCTATAGACTTTGAAAAAATTTCTGCGAATGTCCGGATATGAGCTTTACCGAGCATCCGCTGCGCCGCTGGGCAGTTGACGAAATGCGGTTGCGTCGTTTCGCCCCCGTTGCCGCGCATAGCGAAATTTATCAGGTTGTGCGACTGATCGAAGCGGATGAACGCAATGCGGAAGATCGTTGGCTGATAAATGCGCGGCCCGATTTTGATGACTGGGCCCTCGCGCCGCGGCATGGTTCGGGACATGCGCTTGGCGGCATTCATTTCCTGTGGGAACGCCACACCGAAGCGAGCACGTTAACGCTGATTTTTCCGCAAGAAACACCTGAGCCCGTACGTCATAACTATATTCAATGGTTAGAAAATTGGCCAGGGGGCGTTGTTCGTGCGACGCAAATACGCATTCTGCCCAGCGCGGAAAATATTGATGCAGAATTGTCCGCAATCGGTATTTCGACCGATGAAATGGTCTGTTGCAATATCAATGCGGGCATTCGGCTTTGGTCCGATTTCAGCATTCATGGCGATGGCTATGGCCGATTGCTTATCACCGCAGGTGATGTGGGCGAGGGCGAGCGTGGCCGGATTGTCCAGCGGGTTCAGGAACTGGGTAATTACCGGAATCTTGCCTTGCTTGGTTTCCCAGTGGTGCAGCAATATGGTCCCCAGCTTGACCAATTGGAACAACGCCTGTCAGACCACGCCCGCCGCGTTGCTTCGGCGGATGAAGATGATGAAATCTTGCTCAATGATCTCGCGGCCATTTCGTCCGAGCTTGAACTCATCCGTTCGGCAACGGGTTTCCGGCTCAGTGCGACCGCAGCTTATGCCGAAGTCGCGGCGGACAGGCTTTCCGCGCTCGATGTCCAGCCGATATTGAACTTCCAAAGCCTCACCGATTTTACGGAGAGACGGCTGGTCCCTGCCTCGCGGACTTGTTCCGTATTCCGGAAACGACTTAGCGACATTGCCGCGCGCATCTCTGGCGTCATGCATACCCTGGATGTGCGCATTGACAGTCGGATAAAGGCACAGAACCTTGTTCTGATGCGGTCGATGGAGCGCTCAACGCAGCTTCAGTTGCGCCTACAAACCTTAGTGGAGGGGTTGTCGGTTATCGCGGCTGCTTACTACCTCGTTGGAATCATCGCCTATATGACAAAGGGTGTGGCCGCGACCAAAAGCGGTTCAAACAGCGAGATATTTGTCGGCGCAGTTACCCTACCAGTTGTGTTGTTGATTTATCTTTTCGTAAATCGTCTGAGGCACAAGGTCCTGAAAGAGAGCGGCGAGGACAATGCACATGCAGAAAAGCGCCGATAATGCTGCATAATCGCCTTTTCATGGCTATTGTTGTGGGCTACTTTCCACTGAGTAGAGTATGTAAGGCATTGGCTGTGGGGCCAATAAAGACGCGACAGGAGAATTTATGGTCAACACAAAAGCAATAGCTGGCCTGCTGGCTTTATCGGCAGCGCTTGCCGCATGCTCGGGTGGTTCGGAAGGTGAAGCCGATACATCCGTCCAGGCAGAAGCTTCGACCCCAGCCGCAACTGACGGCCCTCTTGCTGCAACCGACATGAGCACGGTGGATGGGACCACATTGGCCAACTTCACTGGCAATGCCGCCAACGGCAAGCTGGTGTTTGCGCAATGCCGCACTTGCCATGTCACCGATGTTGGCGTGAACAAAATTGGCCCATCCTTGAATAACATTATCGGACGCACAGCCGGAACGGTGTCGGGCTATACTTACTCTGCGGCAAATGCGGGCGCTGGTTTTGCTTGGACCAAAGAAAAATTGTTCCAGTTTCTGGAAAAGCCTCAGCGCGTCATACCGCAGACAAAGATGATTTACGGGGGTCTGCCCAATGCGCAAAAGCGTGCAGACCTGATTGCGTATCTCGAAACGCCGAACTGATATTTTCGCACGCGCGATATTAAACTGGCGTCAATGGGATGGCAACAGCAGCTTTGGATCAATCCGGGCACCCTTCCATTTCATGCCCCAATGTAGATGGGGGCCACTTGCTCTGCCTGTAGCACCAACTCTGCCAATCACTTGGCCTTGCCGCACAACGTCACCTTCTTTGACCAGCAATTCGGACGCGTGCAAAAACGCACTGTTCAAACCCATGCCGTGATCGATCATCAACAAATGCCCTTCCAAGGTGAAGACATCATTGGCGGCAAGGGTGACGACGCCGTCGGCAGGTGCAACGAAATCGCGGCCCGTTGGCGCAGCGATGTCCATGCCGTTATGATAGCTGCCGGGCGTGCCGTTATAGATACGCTGTGCGCCAAATAGCCCCGATATGCGGCCCGATATGGGGCGGATGAATGTTTGCCGCCAGCCTGCGCTATCGCTGCGGACGGCGCGTGCGGCCTCAATCTGCGCCAGCTCTGCGCTGCGCCGTGCCTGAAATTCGGCGGAGCTTTTCGCGCCGCCGGTGATGTTCGCGGCAACGTTTTCGATGCGCCAATTGCCCGGCGCGACGGCGATATTCCGTTCGATCTTGCTCCCATCGGCGCGCATGAAGATTAACTTTGCTTGAACTGGTGCGTCACGGTCAAAACCGATCAGGAAATATCCGTCCGGACTAAACTCTATCGGCGCGTCGTCTAAAAAAAGGCTGCGTGTTCCTTGGGGTACGCGGCCGATGACCAAGCCGCCCTGAACAGCGGCACCCGATATCCAGATTTCGGTTGGATCAATATGGGACGGGACCTGCGGCAGGGCGAGTGCCGGAGGCACTACACAGGTCAGGCTGAGGAAAGCCGTGATGGGCGCGCGCAAAACCCGGCTGATGCGCATTAAATGTTCAGCCTTTGGTCAATGCCGCGCGGGTAGATGCCTCTGCGTTCACATAAGGCTCTTGCTTGATCACGCTCCAGTAACGCAGCTCTTCTAATGCAATGGCCTGTCCGGTCACCGCGCACACGACATGGTCGCCTGCGGTGAGAACACGGAAGTTATTGGCCAGATAATGCAGGCGGGCGACTTTGTTTTTCGAAGACATCAGCATGGCGTCATTATGGCGCATCGACGCGCAATGGGCAATGCGTCGCGTCAGCCATCGAACAGATTGCCTTGATTAACAGTCGGCGGCATTGGTTTTGGTGTCGAGGGTCGTGGCGGCGCAGAGCCATTAACGACACTGCCAACTTCGCCATCGACGAAGCGCAAGGTCACATCGCCCGCCTTCACTGCGGCAGCCCGCGACATAATCGTTTTGCCGTCCGCATCTGTCACACGGGCAAAGCCCCGCTTTAAGGGAGCCTCGGGATGTAGGCTGCCGGCAAGCCGGGTAAGCGCATCAAGCCTTTGCTGCCCTTGTTCGACACGGCGGGTTAATAGCCGCGGGTGCAGCATCATCGCTGGCCCGGAATAGGCAACTTCCGCCTTACCCACGCCTGTGCGCAGCGCCTGGCGAAGGCGCTCGGCCAGATCGTCGGTGCGCTGCTGATGCGGCGCGGCAAGGTCGGACAGACGCGGCATAAGGCGGCGCTGCGCCTCAAGCCGTTCCGCCGCCAGGTCCACACGCTTGCGTACGATGTTTGCCATGCGCAGGCCCAATTGCCCGACGCGTTGCAACAGGTCGCTGCGCACCGGAACCGCGATTTCGGCGGCAGCGGTCGGCGTTGGCGCACGCAGATCCGCGGCAAAGTCGCACAAGGTGGTATCGGTTTCATGCCCGACTGCGGAGATAATCGGTATCGTGCAATCGGCGACCGCGCGGACCACAGCTTCATCATTAAAGGCCCATAGATCCTCAATCGACCCGCCGCCGCGCGCGACAATCACAAGGTCCGGGCGCGTGGCCGGGCCATTCTGCGGCATCGCGGAAAATCCGTTTACTGCCCGTGCAATTTGAGCCGCCGATCCTTCGCCTTGCACCAATACTGGCCAGACGATGACATGGGTGGGGAAACGGTCGGCCAAGCGGTGCAAAATATCGCGGATTACTGCGCCCGTCGGCGATGTAACCACACCGATAACGCGGGGCAGTGCCGGTAGCTTCTTTTTGCGATCCGGCGCAAACAGACCTTCTGCAGCCAGGCGCGCTTTCAGCTTTTCAAACAATAGCATCATCGCACCTTCGCCTGCGACCTCAAGGCTATCGACGACGATTTGATAATTGGAACGCCCCGCATAGGTCGTGAGCTTGCCCGTCGCAACGACTTCAAGACCATCCTCGGGTACGAAGGGTAGGCGGGCTGCGCCGCCTTTCCACATCACCGCATCAAGCCGGGCGCTATCATCTTTCAGGCTGAAATAGATGTGCCCAGACGCCGCGCGCTTATACCCTGAAATCTCTCCGCGCACGCGGACGTGGCCGAAACGGTCCTCGACGGTGCGTTTTAGGGCAAGCGACAGTTCCGATACGCTCATCGCCTGGGCATTGTCGCCGGGCCGCTCCTCGGCTAACAGGCGAGCGACTTGCGGGTCGGCAGTTTCAAAGGGGTCATTTGCGGACATGAATATCTTGCTCATCGGTTCGGGCGGTCGCGAACATGCGCTGGCGTGGAAGCTCGCGCAATCGCCAAATTGCGATACACTCTTTGCAGCGCCGGGCAATCCCGGTATCGCGCAAGACGCGGAACTGGTCGATCTGAACATTGTCGATCACGCGGCGGTCATCGCCTTTTGCGCGGGCCATAATATCGGCCTGGTCGTGGTCGGACCCGAGGCCCCATTGGTCAGCGGCTTAGGTGACAGCTTGCGCGATGCCGGCATTCCGGTCTTTGGCCCCAATCAAAAGGCCGCGCAGTTGGAAGGGTCGAAAGGCTTTACCAAAGATATGTGCGCGGCGGCCGGCATTCCGACTGCTGGCTATGCGCGTCACGATAGCAAGGCTTCGGCAATGGCTGGCCTCGACGCGTTCAACGCGCCTTATGTCATTAAGGCGGACGGGTTGGCCGCGGGTAAAGGCGTCATCATTGCCGAAACACGGGCCGAGGCAGAGGCCGCGATTGATGATATGTTCGGCGGTGGTTTTGGCGATGCGGGCGCATCTGTCGTAATCGAAGAATTTATGACCGGCGAAGAAGCGAGCTTCTTTGCATTAACCGATGGCCGTGATGTTGTCGCCTTTGGTTCCGCGCAGGATCATAAGCGCGTGGGCGATGGCGATACAGGCCCCAATACTGGAGGAATGGGCGCTTATTCGCCTGCCTTTGTGCTGACCGATGAATTGCAGGCGCAGGTTATGGATCGCATCATTCGGCCGACCGTCGCCTATATGGCGGCCAATGACATGCCTTATTCGGGTGTCTTGTTTGCAGGGCTGATGCTCACCGACGAGGGGCCAAAGCTGATTGAATATAACGCCCGTTTTGGTGACCCCGAATGCCAAGTATTGATGACCCGTTTTCAGGGCGATCTGGCCATATTGATGTTGGCGGTTGCGACAGGCACGCTCGCGCAAGCTGAACCTCCGACATTTTCGCACCAAGCGGCCTTAACAATTGTCATGGCGGCAAATGGCTATCCAGCCTTGCCGGAAAAAGGCGGTATCATCGACCTTGCCGATGTGCCGGACGCGAAGATATTCCATGCGGGCACGTCTGAAGTTGGCGGCCAATTGATCGCCAGCGGTGGTCGCGTGCTCAACGTTACCGCGAGCGGCGACACGGTCACGCAAGCGCAAGCCATTGCTTATACCGCAGTGGACAGCATCGATTTTCCGGGCGGTTTCTGTCGCAGAGACATTGGCTGGCGCGAAGTGGCGCGCGAGGGGACGACCGGCACCTAGTAACCTGCAACGATTATAAGGCGGATTAATAGTTTCACGCAGCCACATTTTCGCGTAATTGAACGACATATATTTTGGGATTTCGGGGAGAAATACATTGTCCAATTATTTACCAATCATCATCGGTGCGGTTCTGATCGTTGCTATATTGTTGTGGTGGTTGCTGCCGCTCGGCGGCGCGAAGAAGACAATGGACAGTGCGCCTAAAGACATTGCGCCACCCCCTGCGGCCGCTGTTCAGGCCGCTGCGTCGCCAAAGTTGAAGGATAAACCGGCACCCGCGTCGAAAACGGCTAAGGCCAAAACCAAGGCTCCGGCGAAGACTGCTACACCGAAAAAAGCAACTTCGCCCAAATCCGCTGCGCCAAAAGCGGCCGCCAAGCCTGTTGCTGTAAAGGCGAAGACGAAAAAAGCGCCCAAGGTTAATGTAGAAAAAGCAAAAACGGAAAAAGCGGAAAAGGCGCCCAAGGCTAAAGCTGAAAAGGTAGAAGCGGCAAAAGCGCCGAAGGCCAAAGCTGAAAAAGCAAAAGCGCAAGCTGCGCCAAAAGCAAAGGCGGCAAAGCCAGCGCCTACTCCATCAATCCCCGACAATCTTGAACTGATCAAAGGCTTGGGTCCCAAGGTCAACACTCTTCTCAAGGGGCTTGGCGTAACCAGCTTTGCGCAGGTCGCCAGCTGGACTGCTGCCGACGTGTCGGACATTGATGCGAAGCTGGGCGCCTTTGCTGGCCGGATCACACGGGATAACTGGATCGATCAAGCCAAATTGCTTGCGGCGGGCAACATAGCAGGTTTTGAGAAAAAATATGGCGCGTTGGGAAGTGGTGCAAAAGGCTAGGTCTACACCCGAAGCCCGCTTATTTTTGAATGCGTTTCGGCCTTGGCTGGAGATTGCCCCCGCAATTGGGGCAATGACCGTTTAGCGGACCCGACACACAGGCTTCGCAAAAGGTGCATTCATAGCTGCAGATCATCGCGTCTATGCTGTCCATCGGCAGCGGTGTTTTGCATCGCTCACATGATTTACGCATTTCTAGCATTAGCTTTTCCCCTATCTGCCGACGCGCTGCAACCCGGTCCCATGCATTTTGAGCCATTGGTCAGCCGCCTTGCGGTTGCCTTCATACAGCGTGTCCAGCCACGCATAAAAATCGGCGCTATGGTTCATATGGCGGATGTGCGCGACCTCATGCGCGATGACCGAGCGGCGCACATAGACGGGGGCCATGATCAACCGCCAGCTCAGGGAGATGGTGCCATGGCTTGAGCAGCTGCCCCAACGGCTCCTTGGATCGCCTAGCGATAGACGCGGAACCGGAGCATCTGCCTTGGCGCAATAAAAGGCGATTTCTTGGGTAAAAATGGAACGCGCTTCTGCTTTCAACCAGCGCAGGATGCGCGCTTCGACAGACGATGCCGGGCCGCCAAGACACAATCTGCCTTCACCACAACGGATGCTGCGTGGCCATTCCTCGCGCCATTCGATGACATGGCTCTCGCCTTCGACAGCAATTTCACTGCCTGGGGCGATGGGTGCGGCCGCCGCCACATTATTCAACCGCGTCGCTATCCACTCCCGTTTCTTGTCGACAAAATCGAGTGCGATATTGGTGGGGGTATAATGCGGCATCGTGATGCGGATTTCGCGTTTGATGGCATCGGCGCGCATGGAAATGCGCGTTGCGCGACTGTTACGGTGGATGCGCACGGGTAGGCGTTCGCCTTCGATCACCACACTGGGATCAGAGTGGCTGTTCGACAATATGGTTTTCAAGCGGTCCAGCATGCAATTCCGATATAGCCCTATTTTTCACGGACATGCCAGCATCATGTATCGTCTGGCGGTCTCCGCTGACCAAATAATGCCATTCAGGCAGTGGCTTATCTGCCGCACGGAGCACATATGCGCATGTGGACGGCAACCAGACATAATCTTCGATTTTGTTCGGGGTGAGCCGGAGGCATTCCGGGACGATGGCCCTGCGCCCGCGATAATCGGAACATTGACAGGTTTGTAGGTCAAGCAATTTGCAGGCGACATTGGTCGGATAGATGCGGCCTGTATCTTCGTCCTCGACCTTGTTGAGGCAACATTTGCCGCATCCGTCGCACAATGCTTCCCACTGCGCCCGATCCAGGCTGTCGAGCGGCGCCTCCCAAAAGGGAACCTTGGTCACATCAACGGACCCATTTGGCCAGTTCAGCCTCTACCAAATCAGGCGCACCTTCATTGGCGTCGGTGTTGGGCATATCGGCTGGCATGATCGCCAATGGCTCACCCTTTGGCCCCATCAAATAGGGCGTCTGGCTGTGGCTTATCAGATAATTTTCCGGCGAGCTGCCGTCGACTCGGCTGGAATAAATCGCGAATATCTTGGCGGCTTCGGCAATTTCTGAATCCGTGCCAGTCAGGCCGATAGCGCGCGGATGAAAGGCGCTGACAAATTCTTTAAGCACCGCGCTCGTATCGCGCGCGGGATCAACGGTAATGAAAATCGGTTGGACCTTGGCCGCCAAATCAGGGTTTTTGGTCTCAAAAGATTTCAGACCAGCCATGAGGTTCTGCATATCTGGCGTGCAGATGTCAGGGCAATAAGTGTAGCCAAAGTAGACGATGCGATATTTGCCGTCGAATTCCTTAAAGCTGCGCTTTTTACCATCTTGATCCGTCAGCAGAAAATCACCGCCGATTGTCGCTCCCGCCAGCGGCGCTTCGCTGAGCGGCGCTTGCGCGGGGCCAGAGTCGCATGCGGAAAGGAGCAGAAGCGCGGATAGGGCAAAAAGTGATGTTTTGTTCATAGCGAGGCAAGAGATGGTCTGCTAAAGCGCAGTTATCAAGGGCACTGGATATGAAAATGGGGCACATTCTGTTGAAAAAGACATTTTTTTGCGTTGCAGCGGCTGGTCTCCTCTTGCCGGTAACCAGCGGTGTCGTCGCGCCTGCTGCCATGGCGCAGTTTTCGGACAGTTATAATTTCCTGAAAGCGGTGAAAGACCGCAAGGGTGAAGATGCCGAAAAGTTTTTGTCAGAACCCGGCTCGGTCATCATCAATACGCGCGATATTACCTCTGGCGAAACCGCTTTACATATTGTGATTGAGCGCCGCGATTCGACGTGGCTTGGCTATTTGCTGCAAAAAGGTGCCAATCCGAACTTGGCCGACAAAAAAGGTACAACCCCTTTAATGCTCGCCACCCAACTGGGCTATGTGGAGGGTATAGATCTGCTTACCCGCAGAAAAGCGCAGGTCGACCAAAGCAATCGAGCAGGTGAAACGGCGCTCATTTTGGCTGTCCAACTCCGCAATACCGAAGCTGTGCGCGCCTTGTTAAAGGCAGGGGCTAATCCCGATAAAACCGACAGCCGCGCCGGATATTCAGCCCGCGAATATGCCAAGCAAGACGGCCGAGCATCGGAAATTGCCGCGATCATCGAAAATCATGGCAAAGCAGATACCGCAAAAAAGCCCGCTGAGCTTGACTTTTCGGGCATTGAGGGGCCGAAGTAACGCGCCTCGCGATCCCGTTCGACAGTATCATCCGGGAACGAACTTCATGGCACCGCCGTTCATGCAATAGCGTTTGCCGGTGGGCTTAGGCCCATCATTAAAGACATGGCCAAGATGCCCGCCACATTGCGCGCAGTGTACTTCTGTTCGCGGTAAACCAATTTTATAGTCGGTTTTCGTTCCAATCCCGCCTGCCAGAGGTGTGTAAAAGCTCGGCCAACCAGTGCCGCTTTCAAATTTTGTGGCTGAAGAAAACAGCCGCTTGTTACAGCCAGCACAAACATACGCACCTTTACGCTTTTCGCTGTTCAGCGCGCTGCTATAGGGGCGCTCAGTGTCCTCTTGGCGCAATATGCGATAGGCCGATGGCGAAAGCCGCTTTTTCCATTCGGCATCGCTATAGGTGACGGGAAAGCGTGTCCTGGCCGTCGCATCCCGGCCACAGCCTAAGACCAACAAGGCTGCGCCTGCACTAAAGAAGGACAGGAATTGGCGCTTGCTCAATTGCATGACATGTTCTTTTGAAAGCCCTGGCAGCATACAGGCTGCGAGGGCCACAAAAGTTTCATATCAATAACGGGACAGCTCCACATCCATTTTGCGATAGCCATGGACAAAGCAACCGGCAACGCGCTCTGGTTCTGCAACGACGTTCGGCCGCAGGCGGCGCACTGCCATTTCTTCAAGCAGGATACGGATTTGCAGTTCGGCCAGTCGCGCACCCACGCAGCGGTGGATGCCATAGCCAAACGCCAGATGCCGACGCGCGTTTTCGCGGTCAACGATCAGCTTATCTGGATTTTCAAACACGCTTTCGTCGCGATTGGCCGACAGATACCACATGCCAATTTTGTCGCCCGCCTTGATGGGTGCGCCGAATAGGTCATGGTCCTGCGTCGCGGTCCGCCGCATATGCGCCAGCGGTGTCTGCCAGCGGATGATTTCGCTGACCGCGTTGGTGATGAAGGCAGGGTTCTTTTCCAGCTTCTCACGCTCATCCTGGAAGCTATGCAGGCCATAAACATAGCCAGACATGGAATTGCGCGTCGTGTCGTTTCCGCCGACGATTAGCAAGATTAGGTTACCCATATATTCAAGCGGGTCCATGTCCTTCATCGGCGAATGGATCATCCGGCTGATCAGGTCAGGGGCTTCGCCTTTGTTTTTACGTTCGTTCCAGAGATTCTGGAAATAGGCACCCATTTCAAACATTTTGGCGAGCCGCGCTTTGCGGGTTTCTTCAGAGCGGAACAATTCGACGTCACCCGCCCAATCCGACCATTCGGTCAGCTTGCGGCGGTCTTCCCAGGGGAAATCGAAGAGCAAGGCAAGCATTTGCGTCGTCAGCTCGATTGAGACCAGATCAACCCAGTCAAATGTTTGGCCAACAGGCAAAGTATCGAGCAACTCGGCTGTGCGGCGGCGGATGTCGCTGGACATGCGATCCATTTCACCTGGCGTAAATGCCGGCGCGATGACGCGGCGTTCCTCGGTATGTTTGGGCCGGTCCATCGCAATGAACATAGGCATGACGACTCTTTCCTCTTCGGGAATGGGTTCGGCGAGCGCGTTGTCGTCGATCAGCGTGATGCCGCCATGTTCGAAGGAAGACGAGTAAAGGTCTGGCAATGCCTCAACATGCTGGATTGCTTTCAGCGTGGTGACATTCCAATAGCTGCCGAAATCGGATCCTTCGATTTTGTTAATCGGGGCTTTTTCGCGCATTTCCTTGAATATTGGATGCCAACGATCCTCAAGGTAAATATCCGCTTTGGTTACATCCCAGCGGTGGGGTGCCTGATTCACTTCATAGGGCAGCGAATCGCTCTCAAATATCGGGGCAGTGGCCATTTTTTCGAATCCTCTCTCGCGTCAGAAACTGCCACTACTTACAAAAATGTCAATCCAGTTTCGAACTGCAACCCAATCGGTGATGGGCGTGCTTTAACGGCGAACTTTGGTGGACAGCTTGCGTACCCGCTAAGTTTCAAGACACCAGAAACGCTGCCTACACGGAATTTCCAGGTTCACACAATCTACCGCATATAGGCCGTGGAATTGCTTTACGCGTCCCTTTACCTCTATTGCATATATTCTGATGTGCCCCGGAGTGTGCGAGGGCGTTGAATAAGGTCGGCGCGTGACGAGAGACAAGTCAAATTTAGTTGATGCTTTGCAAGACCGAGCAAAGGGGGAAGGCTTTGTCGCATTTGGCATCGCGCCTGGCCGACTTGCACCACTGGCCAACGAACGCCTCCAACAATGGCTGAAGGACGGCCTACATGGCGACATGCTGTGGATGGAAAGCCGCGCCGATGAACGAGCCAATCCGGAAGTTTTATGGCCTGAGGTCAAATCCGTCATCATGTTGGGGATGAGCTACGCCCCGCCGCAGGACCCAATGGTTCTTGCCGACCAAGACACGCGTGCACGCATTTCGGTCTACGCCCAAGGGCGTGATTATCATGATGTCGTAAAGGGCGCGCTAAAGCGGCTAGCGGGATGGCTTGCGCATGAAGCAGATGTAGGCGTCAAGGTTTTCGTGGATACCGCGCCCGTGATGGAGAAAGCTTTGGCGCAATCCGCTGGGCTTGGCTGGCAGGGCAAGCATAGTAATGTTGTCAGCCGGGAGCATGGCAGTTGGTTGTTTCTGGGCGCGATCTATACCACTGCTGAGCTTGAGCCCGCTTTACCTGCCGAAGACAGTTGTGGATCATGCAGCGCATGCCAAGACATTTGCCCGACCAATGCCTTTCCCGCGCCCTATCGCCTCGATGCCCGTCGCTGTATCTCTTATCTGACGATCGAACATAAGGGGCCGATTGATCCCGAGCTTCGGCCCTTAATGGGCAATCATATCTATGGCTGCGATGACTGCCTTGCGGTCTGTCCGTGGAACAAATTTGCCGAAACGGCGGCGGCGCATAAGGCGTTTTTGCCGCGTGCAGAATTGGTGGCGCCGCAGATTGCCGATTTATTGACATTGGATGATGCCGCGTTTCGTAAGCTGTTTTCCGGATCGCCGATTAAACGGATCGGACGGGACCGTTTTGTGCGCAATGTCTTGATCGCTGCTGGCAATGGCCGTGATGTGGGACTTGTTTCGCAGATTGAAAGTTTGCTTATTGATCCCGAACCGGTGGTGCGTGGTGCGGCGATTTGGGCTTTGGGGCGGCTGTCGCCTGAAGCGTTGGCGCGCCGGCGTGTGGAATATTTGCCTGCAGAGCGAGATATGTCGGTCCGCGCCGAGTGGGATGCCTCGACTTAGCGGTTTAAAAGCCCCTCAATGCAAGCCGCACGGTCTACGGCGGTTCCGTCGCTTCGGCGTGCATCGACATAGGTGACCACTTCGCGCCCACCTTTGCGTTCGGGGTAGAGAAACACATCAAGGATGCAGGGCTTGCCGACGAACTGCAGCTTGCGACCATAAACTTCGATAACGTCCAGCCGTGGTTCGCCGAATACGCGTTTTAAGGCATTGGCGTCTTTACCAATCACCCCTTCAAGTCCCCGCGTTACAATAACCGTACGGGGTGGAAGAGGCGCCGCCTTACGCTCAACGGGTGCGGGCTGGCGCACTGGTGCGCGCGCTTCCGGCGGCGAGACGCAGCCTACCAGCAACAGCGCGGTTGCAGTGAGGGGAAGTACATGCTTCATAATTTCGAATTTCCTGAGTGGACCAAATGAACCGCCGTAGCTGTGGCCAAAATGGGCACCAGAAAGTTGACCAGAGGCACCAGCATTCCGACAGTTCCCATTAGTCCCAACATCAAACGGGGCAATTTATTCATCGCGCCCTTCGCGCCATGACGGGCGATGAGCATATCCTCCAAGTCGCGTCCCAAAAGCAATGCGTTGATCAAAAGGAACGCGATCGCGGTGCCGACGCCGGTGAACAGCAGAAGCAGGTAAAGTGGCAAAGCGAGGAGGTTATAGCCCAGCACGCGCACAATCGACCGCACTGCCATTTGTAGGCCTGTGCCAAGGCTTGGCCGTTTGCCGAATGCGGCTTGCCGCGGATAATGTCGATCCTCGACGGCATCAATGATGTCATCGGCGAAAACCCATGTCATCGCAACGGATACAGCGCGAAACAGTAAAATGCTGAATAAAATGATCATGGCACCCGAGAGCAGCCCCGACCAAAAGCCATCATCATTTACATTGAGCCACCCGAATACCCATTGCAGGGCGAACCAGAGGCCAATGCCCAGAATGACGAGGCTAACAATGGTGAGAAGAATTATCTTAACCAAGACAGCAGCGACACGCCTGTCGGACAGACTTTGTAACGAAAGCATTAGCGCCTGGATCATGTAGCCGTTCTAAAGCGCTTGCCGGAAATGTCCAATCCAACTAGGGCGCGCGTGGCTTAACTAGGAACCTTTATGACCGATACCCGCTTCGACGTCCTCGCCATTGGCAATGCCATTGTTGATATCATCGCTGATACCAATGATGCTTTCATCGTAAGCGAAGGCCTCACAAAAGGCAGTATGCAGCTTATTGACGAGGAACGCGCGCAGGCGCTTTACGGGCATATGGGTCCTGCCCGTGAAATTAGCGGTGGTTCGGCGGCAAACACCTTGGCTGGCCTTGCGCGGCTTGGGCATAAGACTGCATTTATCGGGCAAGTCGCAACTGACCAGCTGGGTGAAGTTTTCGCGCATGACATTCGCGCCGGCGGCATTCATTTCGACGTTCCCGCCCGCGACGGTGCGCCATCAACCGCGCGTTGCTATATATTGGTCACGCCTGATGCGCAGCGCACGATGAACACCTTTTTGGGTGCGTCACAATATCTGCCTGCATCGGTAATTGACAAATCACTGATCGAAAGCGCTGCAATCTTGTATCTTGAAGGCTATTTGTGGGACCCCGAAGAACCGCGTGCCGCCATGCGGACTGCCATTGATGTCGCGCGCGCCGCTGGCCGAAAGGTTGCCTTGACCTTGTCAGATGCATTTGTGATCTCGCGGCACGGCCCTGACTTCCTCGCCGAAATGGACGCTGGTCGGATTGATATTTTATTCTCCAACGAAGTTGAAATTTGCGCGCTGAATAACAGCGACGATTTCGAAGCTTCGGTTGCGGCTATCGCCGCCAAGGTTCCATTGCTCGTCTGCACGCGCGGCGAACATGGCGCGATTGCGGTCGAAAATGGTGTACGGACGGAAGTTAGTGCCGAACCCGTGTCGCAGCTGGTCGATACCACAGGCGCAGGTGACCTGTTTGCATCTGGTGTGTTTGCTGGACTTGCGCAGGGGCGCCCTATGGCGGAATGCCTGACCATGGGCGCAGTTTGCGCAGCAGAAATCATCTCGCATTATGGCGCGCGGCCAGAAGCGGACATTGCTGATTTGGTCGCAAAGCGCTTACGTTAATCGTGTGTCTTGCGGAACAGGACCCGGTCTTCGGGGCCAAAGCCCCAGCGCCAGATGATCCACCCATAAAGACTGAGAATGGCGGGAATACCGATTGTAAGCTCGACCCATTCAAAGCGGGCGGGCACGCTTACGATTATGAATCCAAGCAATGCCGCAGCCGCGACGGCCATAAACAGCGTCCAGCGCCAGACCCGAATATTCTGCCCAAGCAAATGCGACAGAAACCGGGATTTGATGAGCGACCCGATACCCAATGAGATCGTCAGGCCGCACGCTACCGCTGCCGCCTGATATAGGCCTATATGTTCTGGCTTAATGGGCAAATCGTCCACAAGGATGATGAGGCCCACACTCACTAAGGCTTGTAGAATGAGCATGCCGAGCGAGATCAAAAGATTTCGGTGGCGTGCCATGTACACTAAGGCGGATTCGCTCACCACGGCGTTGGCGGCGGCAACTTCTGCTGCGAGCAAAAAGGCAAGCGCCATAGCGCCGCCAACAAATTGAGGACCCACCAGCCCCATCACGGCTTCGCCCGGGATACCAAGCGCTAATGCAATTCCAGCTTGTGCCGCAATGATCCAGAAGCCGACTTGGCCTACTTGCTTGGCGATTTCCGCGTAGTTTTGCGTCTGCAAATTGCGGGTAATGACTGGCCCCAAAATTGGGTCGAAACTGGTTTTCAACTTTTGCGGTAAGCTCGCGACTTGTTGCGCAACATAATAGATCCCGACCACCGCTGGCGAAGCGAACAGGCCTAATATGGCGAGGTCAAGCCGCCGACTGCCCCATTCGGCCGCATCCGCAGCAGCGAGCGGCAGGTTGCGCCGCGCAATGCCAAATGAACGCGCCAGGCTCGGCCGCCAACCTCGTGGAACACCATAGCTGCGCCACAAGGGCCATAGCGCGCAGACCAAGGCCGCCGCCAAAGAGGCGACGTAAGCCAAGATTAAACCATCGCGTGCGGAATAGAAATAAAATACGCCCGCAGCGATGCTGATTGTCCAAGGTTCGACAACGGCGCGTGCGCGAACAGTGGAGAGGATGTCAAATTTATAGGCGAGCGCCGACAGCGCAATGTCCGTCGCCACAATAGCAAAAATCGCCAAAGGCAAGAAGCGATCTAGCCCGTTGATGCCGCTATTGGGAAACATGAACTGCGGCAACGCGATCAGAAACGCAGCGCCCAGCGCCGAAGCGACCAGCGCGGCGAGCAAGCAATCCGCGATGATATGGGCATGTGGCTGATCTTCTTTAGACAAGAGCTCGGCGAGACCCCGACGTAGGCCAAGCGAACCAAGCTGGGCTGCAAATTCAACGATTAGAATTGCATAAGCGAAACGACCAAGTGCCTCGGGGCCATAAAGCCGCCCTGCGATGAACAGAAACGGGATACGCGCCGCCAGACGCAGCATAAATCCAAAGACATTGGTGCGGCCGCCTTTGGCGAGCGCTTGGATGTCTTCTTCATCGGTTCTAGCTGTGGTCAAATGCGGTCCTTTGTGCGTCAACTAGCGGATTCAGGTCGCAGTTACCAGCTTTCGGACTTAAGGGGGCGGGCCAATAAGTCGGTCACGACGGCTTCCACTGTGGTCGCGTCAGTGAGTAACGCGCAAACGGCTGAAACGATGGGCATTTCGACGGACAGGGCGGTCGCTGACTTCAAAAGCACTGGCGCTGTAAAGGCGCCCTCGGCAATGGTCTTGCGGTCGGCGAGCAGACTTTCCGCTGTTTTTCCTTGCCCCAGGCCTTGGCCCAAGGAAAAGTTTCGCGAGTTTTCTGAACTGCATGTTAGAACCAAATCGCCAAGACCCGATAGCCCTGCAAGTGTTTCGGCCTTCGCGCCGCGTGCGAGGCCATAACGCTGCATTTCGGCAAAGCCGCGCGCGATTAAAGCGGCGCGCGCATTCAGGCCAAGGCCAGCGCCGTCGACCACGCCACAGGCAATAGCGAGCACATTTTTGACAGCGCCGCCAATTTCCGCACCAACGACGTCATCGGTCCAATAGGGGCGGAAAGAAGGGGTAGCGATATTGTGCATCAGTGCCGAACCCAAAGCTGGGCTTGCGGTCGCAAGCGTCACAGCGGTAGGCTTTCCAGCCGCGACCTCATGCGCAAATGTAGGCCCGGAAAGCACTGCCAAAGGATTGTGCGGACGCACGTGCGCGGCGACCTCGGACAGCAGCATTTGCGTATCGGCCTCAATCCCCTTGGCACACAAGATCAACGGCGCTTCTGTGTCGGGCAGTGCGGATAAAGTCGCGCGCACATGCTGCGCTGGCGTGACGATCAGCAACGCATCACAATCGGCCATGCGCGCAAGGTCCATGGTTGCTTCAATCTTAGGAGACAGCGGCGTTCCGGCTAGAAATAAGCTGTTTTCATGTTGGCCGTTCACGCTGCGCACGACGTCTTCTTCGCGGGCCCACAGCAGGACATCATCGTGGATTTGCGCCATGACTGCCGCAAGCGCCGTGCCCCAGGCACCGCCGCCGATGATGCCTATGGGATATCTGCTTGCGCTCATGCTTTGACGCCTGCGCCACGGGCGGGTGCGGCATGTGGGTCAAGCGGCCAGCGGGGGCGTGCGACAAAGTCCAGCCCGTCCGTGAGACCCATGCCAAAACGCTCTGCACCGGCCCAGGCGATCATGACGCCATTGTCGGTGCACAGCCACAAGGGCGGAGCGACAAAGCGCATGCCGCGTTGCGCCGCGAGCTTTTCCAGCATCTCGCGGATTGGCACATTGGCCGCAACACCCCCAGCCACCACTAAGGCAGCCGGCGCATCTATGCGATCCAACGTGTAGCTTATGCGGTCATAGAGGCAGTCGATCACCGCCAATTGGAACGACGCGGCAATATCCTCAACCTTATACTGACCCGATTCATGCGCGCGCAGGACAGCACTTTTCAAGCCAGCAAAGGAGAAATGCGGTTCATCCGCGCCTTTCAAAGGCCTTGGCAAGGGCACGTTGTGGGCGTTACCGATGGCGGCGGCGCGTTCGACCGCTGGCCCGCCGGGAAAGCCGAGGCCTAAGATTTTTGCGGTTTTGTCAAACGCCTCGCCCACGGCATCATCGATGGTGGTTGCCAGACGGTTATAATCGCCAACGCCATTGACGCGCAGCAGCTGGCAATGGCCCCCAGATACGAGCAACAGCAAATAGGGAAATTCTAGATCCGCATCGATGAGGCGCGGCGACAAAGCGTGACCTTCAAGATGGTTAACAGCAATCAGCGGCTTACCTGATGCCATGGCGAGTGCTTTTGCGGTGACTAGCCCAACCATAACGCCACCAATAAGGCCAGGGCCAGCGGTTGCGGCAATAGCATCAATGTCGTTTAGGGTAAGTCCGGCATCAGCCAACGCCGTTTCGACAAGGGGCGTCATCAGTTCAGCATGCGCGCGCGCCGCGATTTCGGGTACGACGCCACCAAAGGCGCGGTGATGATCCTCTTGCCCGGCCAAGGCATGGCTGAGGATTGTCCGGTCGGACCGCACGATTGCGGCTGCGGTCTCGTCGCAGCTTGATTCAAGACCTAGGATGATTGCCATTGTGCTTTCCCATAGGTGGACGCGCCGCTATGAACAAGCCGCATGACATGTCCAATATTCACCGCCGAGCATCCTTTGCGCATCGGAACCCGCCGTTCTCCGCTGGCTTTGGCGCAAGCCGAGATGACCAGGGCGGCACTCAAGTTAGCGCATAATCTGCCTGACGAGGCGGTGAAGCTTGTCCCGATGCTCGCAACGGGCGACAAAATTCAGGATCGGCCATTGGCGGAGATTGGCGGGAAGGCGCTTTGGACCAAGGAGTTGGAACGCGCGCTGATTGATGATCAAATTGATATCGCCGTCCATTCGATGAAAGACGTCGAAACATGGCGGACCGACATTTTCGTTATTTCAGCGATGCTGCCGCGCGCCGACGTTCATGACCGTTTGATTGGCGCGGCGTCGATTGATGATTTGAAGCAAGGCGCGCGTGTCGGCACGTCAAGCCCGCGGCGCACGGCGCAGTTGCAACGGCTGCGGCCTGATTTGCAGATTGTGCCCTTGCGGGGCAATGTCGCGACCCGGCTTGCACATATTGACGCAGGCGATGCCGATGCGACCTTGCTCGCGGCTGCGGGGCTTGACCGCTTGGATATGACCGAGGTGGGCACCGAATTGTCGCTCGACGCGTTCTTGCCAGCTGCGTCGCAAGGCGCCGTCGGCATTGATCGATTGGCCAGCCGCGCCGACATCATCCCCATTTTAGAGGCAATCAACGACGTTGAAACATTCACTGCCGTCAATGCCGAGCGCGCGTTTCTCGCCGCTGTCGGTGGCAATTGCCATTCGCCAGTTGCGGCTCTAGCGCGCGTTGAAGGCGCGCAGGTCCGACTGCGCGCCGAGATTTTGACTGCGAACGGCGCCGAACTGCAATCCGGCGAATGCCTGTATGCAATTGGTGGCGATGGCCCGGAGCGGCTTGCGCAAGAATTATTGGGCAAAGCGAGCGCTGAGCTTCGAGGCATTTTCGCATCGTGAAGCTGTTGATTATCCGCCCGCAACCTGGGGCCGATGCAACTGCGCATCGCCTGCGCGCGGCGGGGCATGAGCCCATTCTTATGCCTTTATTTTCCATCGAACATTTACCTGTGCAGCGCCTATCAGCAGATGGTTATGATGCGTTATTGTTGACCAGCGGCAATGCCGTGCGCGCGGCATTGGAATTCCTGACACATAACCCTGCCACGCCAATTTATGCCGTGGGCAGTGCCACCGCCAGTGCCCTGCACGCATTGTCAGTGCGCGTTGCTAAAACTGGGTCTGAAGGTGTTGAGGCGTTAGTGCGGATTGCAGTCGCCGACGGTCATCAACATCTGTTATGGCTGGCAGGCGAAGATCATAGCCCCATTCCGCACATCGATGCTGTCCATATCGATATTGAAATCGTGTACCGAAGCACCACGATAGGCACACCGGACAATTTTGTGCTTCATGTAACCGAAAGCGATGTCGTGATCCTGCATTCGTCGCGTGCCGCTCGGCATTTTGCGGACCTATGTGTTTCAATGAAAATCCCGCGCGCCGACGTCACACTCGCAACATTTTCCAGCATGATTGCCAAGGCGGCCGGGGAGAATTGGGCGGCAATAATTATAGCCGACGCGCCCAATGATGCTGCGCTGTTGAAAGCCATCCAAAGACAGTTTACACCCACGCATTGCTAAGGCGGATGCGGCGGGGCTATTGAAGGACTAATATGAACGATTATCCAACGGCACAGTCCGCTTCGGCTGGCAGGATGAAATTCAAGCATTTCATGCTTCTTCTTCTGGTAGCCTTTACTGGCGGCGCGGCGGCGACATGGTGGCTAGCGGATAGCTTTGGTATTCTTGCGCCGTCGGCAGATGAAACGGCGGAGGCAGAAAAATCAGCTGGGTCTTCGACTTCGGCTATTGGTTCGCCCGCAATGTTGCCGGCCACTGGCACAGCGGCGCAGGTGGAGGGGCAAGTGGTTCCGGTTTATGTTACCGACCCGGCGATATCGGGCGACGCGGTGCGTGGTGAAGGGCTGCTGTTGACCTTTGCCGTGCGTCGGACGCTCGATAATGGCGCACCCTTGGGATATCTGGCAGAACAGCTCCGGCTTCGTTTTGGCGCAACCCAGCCGCAGGCTGTTGCTGCCATTGTTTCTGCAGCGCAGGCGCCCGTCACCCTCGATACGCTGCAGACAGAGCTTAGCAGACTAGCGCCTATATTGGTCTCTGGTAATCGCGATAACAGCGCCTGGGAAACCGTAAAAGGGGAGCTATCGCAGCTTTTCGTACTGCGCCTGGATGATGGGTCGACACGCACCCCGGAACAGCGCCTGGTCCGCGCACAAGCCCTTGTTGAGGCAGGCAATCTGTCCGCAGCTATGACGGAGGTTGCCGCGATGCCGGGTGCCCCTGCCGCGCAGTCATGGTTGGTCCGCGCGAAACGCTATGCTGATGCCCGTAAGGCGCTTGATCGTTTGGAACAAATGGCCTTGATCCGCCCTGTGGTCATACCTGTCACGGTGTCATCGCCCGTGCCGGCGCCTGCTGCCGAGGTTTCCGCAACGCCGTGAGGCGAATCCGTTCTGCACGCGTGTAGGCGGTCCATTTCGGGGTTAGGGGTGAATTACCGGCCCACTCATTTCGCCTTGCGGCGAATGGGCACCGGAATATTACAAATATCCGCGCCGCCGGCTGGTATATTGAAAAACGGATCACGCCGGTTCGCCCGTGCGTCGGCATAAGCGGAGAAGCTCTCGCTTTCCGTGTCCAGATATTCAAAGGCTGGCACGTCCTTCGCTTCATTGCCGAGCCGGACGGAGAGGATCGGCACGCGCTCCTCTTCCTTCTCGTAAAAGCCCAGCGCACCCGTGCCGCGCGGCAGGCTCGACAAATGCTCAATGCCTTCAATCACGCGGCCAACCAACGCGATGTTGCGATCTAGGTGGCGCGGGGCATGGCCGATGACGGTGTAAAGTTCCGCGCCACTGCCGGTGTCGGGCGAGAGATTCCGGCCAACGCCGACCATGCCGTAGCAGTGGATTGGCCAAAGCCCTTTGCGGCCTTGTGCGAGTGGCCAGCCAACATAGAACCCATGGGCACCCGCGTAGGCGTCGGGCCTGCCGTCTGCCTGAGCAAAAATCCAATCCTTAGATGGCCAGTCAGGGGTAACATAATCACTCTCAGGAACCACCGCCAAACCTTCCGGCAAAGCCTTCTTCTCGGTCGCATCACCCCATTGCACGACATAATTGTCCTGCACGCGGTTGATGCTTGTGCTGTCCCACCAGTGCGCCGTCGCCAGCTTGCGGATATTGCCGACCCACCCTTGGCTAAAGGGTTCAGGGATTAGTTGGATGACCACCCGGCGTGGCTTGCCTTTCGAATCGGGCGTGAGGTCCATGATCATCAGGTCCGATGATTTAATAGCCACCCACGCATTGGCTTTGGCCGTAGCGACAATTTCCGACGGCGCGGGGTGGGTTTTGGTCTCCTGCGCCAAAAGCGGGAGTGGCGCGCATAAAGCGGCGATGGCGACCAAAGGCAGATATCTTTTCATCTGATGCATTATGGCAAATCACTGTGCCTTGCGAAAGCGCAAAGGAGCGGCTAGGGGCGTGCGTCCCCAAGGGGAATGCGGAGACGTGGCCGAGTGGTCGAAGGCGCACGCCTGGAAAGTGTGTATAGGGGTGACTCTATCGTGGGTTCGAATCCCACCGTCTCCGCCACGCATTCAATTATATCAATGACTTGTG
>Ga0315903_10001489_pt1:5000-35540 | contig 35540 bp, 32 predicted proteins | sample LakEriMetagenome_7_FD_203524 | JGI IMG/M metagenome (GOLD analysis project Ga0315903, IMG submission 203524) | Freshwater fungal communities from buoy surface, Lake Erie, Ohio, United States - Buoy 2 MA119 | ecosystem: Environmental > Aquatic > Freshwater > Lake | place: USA: Lake...
TCGCCCGGCCAATGTTGCGCTGGCGGCGTAACCGCCATAGCCGGGGCTACGAGCCCAAGGGCCTGGCCCGTCTGTTCGGCAAGCGGAGCGCGGCATGACTGCAACTGCCGCTCCGACCGAAAACCTGCGCGATCAGGTGCGCAAGGCCGTGATCTGGCGCTCTGGCACCCAGATCGTCAGCCAGCTGATCGCCTGGGCTTCGACATTCCTCGTCATCCGGATCCTCTCGCCCAGCGATTATGGTCTTTACGCCATGACGGGTGTGGTGCTGGTGCTGCTGGGGCTGCTCAACGGCTATTCGTTCGCCAATGCGGTGATCCAGGATCGCAGTGCCGGCAAGGAACAGCTGCGTCAGCTGTTCGGGCTGCTGATCGTTGTCAACGGTGCCCTGGCACTGCTTCAGATCCTGGCCGCCCCCCTGGTCGCCGCCTATTTCCACCAGCCGCAGGTCGCCGACCTGCTGCGGGTACAGTCGCTCATCTACCTCACCAACCCGTTCCTCTCGCTGGGCTATGCCGTGCTGGCGCGCGAGATGGATTTCCGGAAGCAGGCGCAGGTGAACATGGCCTCGGCCGTGATCGGCGCTGTCGTTGCGCTGGCGGGAGCATTGGGAGGCCTGGGCGTCTGGACCCTGGTTGCAGCACCGCTCGCCACCTTTGCCAGCCGCGCCTTCGGCATGGTTGCCGTAGCCAAGGCCTGGATGTGGCCGAGTTTCGATTTCCGCTCGGCCCGGGCCATGGCGACCTATGGCGGCGTGGTGATGGCCGGGCAGATCTTCTGGTTCATTCAGACCCAGGCCGACATCGTGATCGCCGGCCGCGTGCTGAGCGCGGGTGAGCTGGGCTATTATACGACGGCACTGTTCCTGGCGCAGCTGTTCGTCAACAAGGTGGTCCCACCGCTCAACGAAGTGGCCTTCTCCGCCTATGCGCGGATCCAGGACGATCCGACAGCCGTGGCCCAGGGCTTTCTGAAGTCGGTCCGGATCGTGATGCTGCTGGCCATCCCCTTCTGTGTCGGCCTGGCGGCGGTGAGTGGCCCGGCGGTCGAGCTGATGCTCGGCCCCAAATGGCTGCCCGCCGCACCGCTGGTGGCGCTGCTGGCGCTGGCCATGCCGTTCATGACCATGCATGTGATGTTCGCGCCGGCCACCAATGCGCTGGGCCAGCCGAACATCGGCACGCGAACCTCCGTGCTGGGCTCGGTGCTGATGCCGCTGGCCTTCCTGCTGGGCGTGATGCTGGATGGCGCGCGCGGGATCTCCTTCGCCTGGCTGGTGACCTATCCGCTGCTCACTGCGATCTCCGCACACTGGAGCCTGCCGGCAATCGGGCTGAAGAAGCGCGAGCTGCTCGGCGCAGTCCTGCCGCCGGCCCTGGCCGGGGCGGCGATGGGGCTGGCCGTGGTGACGCTGGATGGCTTGATCGCCCAGCACAACCTGTGGCTGCGCCTTGGCCTGCTTATGGCGGCCGGGGGCGCGATCTATGGACTGTGGCTGGTCTGCTTCGCGCGCGACCGGTTCAGCGAAGTGCTTGGCCTGCTGCGCCGCAGTTAACGCAGCGCGGCAATCGCGCGGCGGGCGGCGGACAGATAGGCCCCGCGGTGATAGCGGAAGGTGCCGATGAAGTGGACCAGCCCAGCATTGGCGCTGATCGGATCATTCCAGAAGTTGAGGTAGCGATCATAGGGCAGCAGCAGCGCTTCCGCCTCGTTCGCCACCACGAAGTTCGAGGTGACTTGCTCACTGCCCCAATCAGCCCAGTGGTCGGGGCCGAGCAAGCGCTGTGCTTCCTGCGAAAAGGCCTCCGCCAAGCCGCGCCCTTCCCCGCCCGGTACAAAGCCCGCAAAGCCTGAGCAACCGCGGACATATTTGAGCGCTGGCCGGCCCGGGATGGTAACGCGGTCCATCGCCTGCTCGATTGCAGTCTGCACGTGCTGGCGGCCGGGATCGTGGTGGCGGTTGGCCCAATCGGCAATCGCGGCCAGCGGCAGAACCTCTGCGCTGGCCTCACCGCGCAGGGTAAAACTGCGGCCGGCATCGATCGCGGCGGCCACTTCGGGCACCGGGCCGAGCGCGACAATGTCCGAATCGAGCTGGATCACATAGTCGCCCTGGCGCAGATCCAGGATCGTCAGCAGTCGTTCCCAGGTGCCGCCGCGCGGACAGGGCCCGGTATCGACTGAAGCAATTGGGGTTATCGGCGGGTTGCCGAGGTGATGCGCCAACACGGCCTTGTCGGCAGCGGTCAGGGTGCCATCGTCAAGGATCGCGAAACGTCCCCGCCCCAACTGCGCCTGGAATGACTTGGCTGCCACAAGGTAAGGCAGCAGCACCTTGGTGCCGATCATCGAGAAGATCACGACCCCATCCTCGCGCACGCGCGCGGGCGGTGTGGAAAGCACAGCGCGGCAGCCGCGCAGGAAGCGGAATTCGCGCAGCTTTCGCAGGGCCCGATCGATCAGCTGTGCCATTTCCGGCTCTGGCTACTAGCAAAGCCCCGTTAAGCAAAGGCAAACTGGTACATGGTCGGCAGGCGTCATTCGATGGATGACATGGCAGCCCGTTCGGCCGCGTGGTATAAGGGGCAGTTGAGAGGAATCTGTCATGCCCGTTTCGAGCCTGCTGCTCCCGCTATTGCCTTTTGCTGCTGCCCTGCCGGTCTTCGCCGGGCAGGACGGCCAGCAACAGGCCGCCGCCACTGACATCGTCGCGATCCGCAAGGACCAGTGGAGCCGGATGACCGTGCCGGTGAAGGTGGTGGAGCAAGGGCCGTTCCGCTTCCTGATCGATACCGGTTCCCAGAACACCGTACTGTCGCGCGATCTGGCCAACCGACTGTCGCTGGTGCCCAACCGTCAGGCCCGGCTGATCAGCGTGGCCGGCACGCAAATGGTCGACATGGTCGATCTGGACCAGATCGATCTGGGTCGGCGCTCTTACTACGGGCTGTCCGCGCCACTGCTGGAAAGCGAGCACATGGGGGCCGATGGCATCCTCGGGCTCGACAGCCTGCAGGACCAGCGCGTGCTGGTCGATTTCAAGAAGGGTCTGCTGGCGATCGACGATGCCAAGAACCTGGGCGGCAATCGCGGGTTCGAAATCGTGGTCGAGGCGCGCCGCCGCTCGGGCCAGCTGATCATGGCCGATGCCCGGCTGGAAGGGATCAAGGTCCAGGTGGTTATCGATACCGGGGCCGAGACCTCGATCGGCAACCTGGCACTGCAGCGGGCGCTGTCAAAGAAGCGCAAGAGCGAGAAGATCCAGCTGCTGAGCGTCACCGGCCACTCGGTCAGTGCTGAGCTGGGCTATGCCCGCTGGCTGGAGATTGCTGACGTCCGCTTCAACAATGTCGCCATCGCCTATACCGATGCGCCCGCGTTCAAGGCGCTGAAGCTGGATAGCCGCCCGTCGCTGCTGCTTGGCATGCGCGACCTGCGCAGCCTGGACCGGCTGGCGATCGACTTCTCAACCCGCCGGATCCTGTTCGACGTGCCTTCGGGCGTGCTCTGACTGGCCTTTTCGCTGCGGCTCCCTAGATAGGGGTGATGCCGCCCGAAAATCCGATCGACAAGAACGCCCGCCACGATGGCTGGGGCACGCTGCGGCGGTTCCTGCCCTATCTGTGGCCAGAGCATGACTGGAAGTTGCGCGCCCGGATCGTCGGAGCGCTGCTGCTGATCCTGCTGTCCACCGCTACCCAGTTCAGCCTGCCCTATTTCCTGAAATGGGCAATCGACGCGATGAGTGTCACCGGCAACCGCGTGATCACTTTCGCGATGTTGTTCGTGCTGGCCTATTCGGCGGCGCGGCTGGGCGGCGTGGTGTTCGACAACCTGCGCAACATCGTATTCGAACGGGTCGGCCAGCAGGCCACGGCGCAACTGGCCGAGAACGTCTTCAACCGGCTGCATCGCCTGTCCTTGCGCTTCCACCTGGCCCGCCGCACCGGCGAAGTGACCAAGGTGATCGAGCGCGGGACCAAGAGCATCGACACGATGCTTTATTTCATGCTGTTCAACATCGCGCCCACGATCATCCTGCTCGTCGGCGTGGCGGTGATCTTCTACCTCAATTTCGGCTGGCCGCTGGTGATTGCCACGGCGGTCGCCGTGGTGGCCTATAGCTGGGTCACCCGCGCGATCACCGAATGGCGCACCGCGCTGCGCGAACAGATGAACCGGCTGGATGGCCAGGCGCTGTCACGCGCGGTCGATTCGCTGCTGAACTACGAGACGGTGAAGTACTTCAACGCCGAGGCGCGCGAGGAAGCCCGCTATGCCCAGGCGACCCAGGCCTATGCCAAGGCGGCGGTAAAGAGCGAGAACAGCCTGGGCCTGCTCAATATCGCCCAGTCGGTCATCACCAACCTGCTGATGGCCGTAGCCATGGCGCTGACGGTCTATGGCTGGGCACGCGGCGAATACAGCGCTGGACAGCTGGTTTTCGTGCAGACCTATCTCGCCCAGCTGTTCCGCCCGCTCGACATGCTGGGCATGGTCTACCGCACGATCCGCCAGGGCCTGACTGACATGGCCGACATGTTCCGGCTGATCGATACCGATATCGAGGTGCGCGACGCGCCGGGCGCCCCGGCGCTGGTTGTGAAGCGCCCTACCCTCACCTTTGACAATGTCGTCTTCGGCTATGAGCGTGACCGGACGATCCTCAATGGCCTGTCATTCGAAGTGCCCGCCGGTAGCCAGGTCGCCGTGGTCGGGCCATCCGGCGCGGGCAAGAGCACGATCGCCCGGCTGGTCTTCCGGTTCTACGATCCGTGGTCGGGCCGAATCCTGATCGACGGGCAGGACATTGCCCAGGTCACCCAGGCGAGTTTGCGTGCGCATATCGGCATCGTTCCGCAGGATTCGGTGCTGTTCAATGACACCATCGGCTACAACATTGCCTATGGCCGCGATGGCGCGGGCCCGGCCGAGGTTGAGCAGGCCGCCCGCGATGCCGCGCTGATGGACCTGATCGGCCGCCTGCCTGCCGGCTTCGAGACCGAAGTTGGCGAACGCGGGCTCAAGCTGTCGGGCGGAGAGAAGCAGCGCGTCGCCATTGCCCGGACCCTGGTCAAGAACCCGCCGATCCTGCTGCTCGACGAAGCAACCTCGGCGCTTGATACGCGGACCGAGCAGGACGTGCTGGCCACGCTCCATCGCGTCAGTTCCGGCCGGACCTCGCTGTCGATTGCGCACCGGCTGTCGACGATTGCCGATGCCGATACGATCCTGGTGCTCAATGCCGGGCAACTGGCCGAACAGGGCAGCCATGCCGACCTGCTGCGCCAAGGCGGGCTCTATGCCGAAATGTGGGCGCGCCAGGCCGAAGCGATGGAAGAACTGGGCGAAGCGGCGGAGTAGCAGGCGCTACTTCACCACGTCCGCGTCTTTCCAGACCACCGCCTGAGCCGCCTTCATGCAGCCCGCCTCCTGATCCCAGGCCAGGCTGGGCGAGCCGCACAGCCGCCAGCCCTGAGCCAGGGCCTCGGACACCCGCTCGCAAAAGGCGCGGTCGTCCTGGCCGGTGAGGAGGCGGTAGACGGGCTTGTCGTCGGGCGGTGTGCTCATGCCCCTATTTCGCTCCCAATGTCGGGCTCGACAAGTCCAGATCGCTGGCCTTGATCACGGTCACTTCACCGCGCAGTGCCTTGAGCTTGTCGAGGAACTGGCTGGCATTGCCGACGATCAGCAGCGTGGCGCTTTCTGGGGTGACATAGCGCGTCGCCGCCGCGTTGACGGCCGCGGGATCGGCCGCGCTCAGCCGCTGAGCAAACTGCAGTGCCTCGCTGGGGGGCAGGCCCTGCTGCAGCAGGTTACCGACGGTGCCGGCAAAACCGTTACTGGTTTCCAGCGCGCGCTGGGTGGCCCCGCCCAGGAACAGGCGGCGCTTTTCCAGCGCATCGGGCGCAACCGGTTCGCGGCCCAGGCGCGCGAATTCATCGAGGAAGACCTTGGCGACATCGGCCGCGCTCTCGTTCTTGGTCTGGGCGCTGGCGGTCAGCAGGCCGGCTTCGGCGCGGGTCGAGAGGCTGGAATAGGCGCCATAGGACAGCCCGCGCTTGGTCCGCACTTCCTCGAACAACCGGCCGTTGGAGCCGACACCGAGCACGGCGTTAGCCAGCAGCAGCGGGACATAGTCCGCCTGGCCCCGCCCGGTCCCCCGCACGGCGGCAAAGACGGCAGCCTGGCCCGCTTCGGGCATATCGATCACCATGGTCCGCGCCGCGCCAGCCGGGCCGGAGCGAGCGGTCACGGCGGTCGGTGCCTGGCTCGCCACGCGCCAGTCAGCGAACAGTTTGTCGGCCAGGGCATTGGCCGCGGCCGCATCGATCCCGCCCGAAACGATCACCTTGGTCGCGGCCGGATGCCACCAGGTCTGACGGTGGGCGACAAGATCCTCGCGGGTCAGCCGCGCCAAGCTGTCGGGCGTGCCGCCAGCCAGCGTGCCATAAGGCGCTGCGCCATAGACCAGCGGCTGCAGCGCCAGCCCGCCGAGCGAGCCCGGATCCTTCAGTGCCACCTTCAGCCCATCGAGCGCGCGCTTGCGTTCGCGCTGGAACTCCTCCTCGGGGAAGCTGGCATTGCGCAGGATATCGGCGAGCACTTCGCCCGCCGCCGCCAGGTTGGCGGTAGGTGCGGTTACGGTCAACAGGCCGCCTTCCGGCCCGGCGGTGGCGCCCAGATTGGCCCCAAGGCTCTCCATCTTGGCGGCGATCTGCTGGGCCGACTGGGTCGCCGTGCCCTTGGTGGCAAGGTTGGCGGCAAATTGGGCGATCCCGGCCTTGTCGCGTGGATCGCTGATCGATCCGCCGGGAAGCAGCACAGTCAGCGTGGCGACCGGCACGGTGCCGGTCTGGGCGGTGACCACGGTCACGCCGTTGTCCAGCTTGCGCTCGGCCATTGCCGGCTGACGCAGCGGCGGCGCGGCGCCGGGTGCGGGCGGCGGCTGACGATCCTTCTCGTCCTTGAGCTTCAGCGGTTCGCCGGTGGCAGGCGCCACGCTGGCAAAGATCGGCATCGGTGCCGGATTGGCCCAGGCCTTGGGGTTTTCCGGCCCCTGGGTATAGCGCAGTTCGACCCGGGCATTGGGTGCATAGTACTTGGCCGCAACGCGCTGCACATCGGCAGCGGTCACCTTGGCGATGGCGGCCAGGCGCTTGTCGGCCGCTGCCGGATCGCCGGTGATGACCAGCGCCTCGCCCAGTTCGAACCCGCGGCCCTGTGCCGTCTCACGGCGGCTGAGCGACTGCGCGAGCAACTCATTCTTGGCTTCGGCCAGTTCGGCGGCGGTAACCGGCTCGGTCCGCACGCGCTCGATCTCGGCATAGAGGGTCTTGAGCACATCGTCCGCATTGCTGGCCGGACTGACCGCGGCCAGTGCGGCCGAACGGCCAATCTCGCGCGAGAAGCTGGTCGATTGCAGGATCTGCGCGCTTTTGCCGGTGCGGACCAGCGCGGCATGCAGCCGGCTGTTGTCACCCTGGCTGAGCACGGCATCCATCACTTCCAGCGCGGCGGCATCAGGCGAGGTTGCGGCCGGCAGCTTCCAGGTCGCCCCGACCATCGGCAGCGGCACGTTGGGCGCGGTGATATCGACCCGGCGCGCAGCGGTGCGGGCCGGCTCCTTGGCGGTGATCGCCAGCGAGACCGGTTTGGCGCGCCTCGGGATCGCGCCGAAATAGCGATCGACCAGGCCCTTCAGCTGCTTGGTCTCGAAATTGCCCGAGACGATCAGCGTCGCCGTATCGGGGCCATAATAGGCCTGGTGGAAAGCGCGGGCATCGTCGAGCTTGGCGGCATCGAGCTGCTCGATCGAGCCGATCACCGAGCGGCGCTGCGGCATTACGTCAAAGGCGTTTTCCGGCAGGGCAAAGAAGAACAGGCGGCCATAGGGCGAAGCCAGCACGCGCTGGCGCAGCTCTTCCTTAACGATGCTGCGCTCACGCTCGAACACCTCGCTGTCGACCACCGGGCGGGCCATCCGCTCGGCATGGGTCCACAGCAGGGTTTCGAGATACTGCGCCGGGACCGTTTCATAGTAATTGGTCCGGTCATCGCTGGTCGAGGCATTGCGCACCCCGCCGACATCCTCGGTCAGCCGGTTGATCATGTTGTAAGGCATGTTCACCGTCTTGCGGCTGAGGATATGTTCGAACAGGTGGGCAAAGCCCGATCGGCCCTCGGGATCGTGCTTACCGCCCACGCCGTACCACATCGAAACCAGCACGTTGGCGGTCGCTGGATCGGGAATGGCGATCACGGTCAGCCCGTTCTTGAGCTGCCACTGGGTGTATTCGATCTTCGGCGCCTTCACCGCGGGCGCAGCTGCTGGCGCGGCCTCCTTGGCATGGAGCGGAGCAGCCAGCGGCAGGATCAGCAGCGCGGCAGCGGCAAGCAGGCGAGATTTCATGGCAAGGTCCCCTTTGTTGCGAAGGGGTTTAGCCTGCCTGCTTGCCAGTGCAATGGTGCGGCCCCGGCACTCGACCAAATACCGGGGGGCGTCGACGAGCGACTAGAGGATGTACTTTGAGAGGTCGGTGTCGCGCGCGAGGCCGGCTAGCCGCGAGGTCACGTAATCCTCGTCGATCGTCACCGTCTCGCCTTCGCGGTCCTCGGCTTCGAAGCTCAGGTCCTCTAGCAACTTTTCCATCACGGTCTGGAGCCGGCGGGCACCAATATTTTCGACCGCCTCATTCACCTGCGCGGCGATCCGGGCGACTGCGCGCACGGCCTCGGGCGTGAAGTTCACGGTGACCTTCTCGGTCCCCAGCAGCGCCTTGTACTGCTCGACCAGGTTGGCACGGGTTTCGGCGAGGATGCGAACGAAGTCTTCCTCCGACAGCGCCTTCAGCTCGACCCGGATCGGCAGGCGGCCCTGCAATTCGGGCAGCATGTCGCTGGGCTTGGCAACGTGAAACGCGCCCGAGCCGATGAACAGCACGTGGTCGGTTTTCATCGGGCCATACTTGGTGGCGACCGTCGTGCCTTCGATCAGCGGCAGCAGATCGCGCTGAACGCCTTCGCGGCTGACCGATCCGCCGCGCACGTCGGACACGGCGATCTTGTCGATCTCGTCGATGAAGACGATCCCGTTGGCTTCGGCATTGGCCAGCGCGACGCGGGCGACATCGTCCTGGTCCATGCGCTTTTCGGCTTCCTCGTCGACCAGCTTGTCCCAGGCCTGCGGGACCTTGAGCTTGCGCCGCTTGAGGTTTTGGCGGCCCATCGCCTTGGACATCATTTCGGAAAGGTTGATCATGCCGACCCCGCCCGGCATCCCCGGCAGGTCAAACGGTGCGCCGGGCGTATCCTCGACCTCGATCTCCACCTCGACATCGTTCATCGCGTTTTCGACGATCCGCTGGCGGAAGCTCTCGCGGGTTGCCTCGCTGGCATTCTCGCCCACCAGGGCCTTCAGCAGCCGATCCATCGCTGCCTTGCTGGCCGCATCGCGCACGGCATCGCGGCGGCGGTCCTTTTCCAGCCGGATCGCTTCCTCGACCAGATCGCGGGCAATCTGCTCGACATCGCGGCCGACATAGCCAACCTCGGTGAACTTGGTCGCTTCGACCTTTACGAAGGGCGCATCGGCCAGCTTCGCCAGGCGGCGGCTGATCTCGGTCTTGCCGCAACCCGTCGGCCCGATCATCAGGATATTCTTGGGCGTCACCTCGTCGCGCAGCTCGGGCGAGAGGCGCTGGCGGCGCCAACGATTTCGCAGCGCGACGGCCACGGCCTTCTTGGCATCGGCTTGGCCGATGATGTGCTCGTCGAGCGCGGCGACGATCGCCTTGGGGGTCAGATTCTGGTTCATGGAATTTCCTTCGGGCGTCAGGCGTCGATGGTTTCGACGGTCACCCGGTCATTGGTGAAAACGCAGACTTCGGCGGCGACCGCCATGGCGCGGCGGGCCAGCTTCTCGGCATCCTGCTCGTAATCGACCAGCGCCTTAGCGGCCGAGAGGGCATAGTTCCCGCCCGAGCCGATCGCCGCAATGCCGTGTTCGGGTTCCAGCACATCGCCATTACCGGTCAGGATCAGCAGCACATCCTTGTCGGCCACGATCATCAGCGCTTCAAGGTTGCGCAGGTACTTATCGGTCCGCCAATCCTTGGCGAGTTCCACTGCAGCGCGCATCAGCTGGCCGCGGTGCTGTTCCAGCTTCTTTTCCAGCCGCTCGAACAGTGTGAAGGCATCGGCCGTAGCCCCGGCGAACCCGGCGATCACCGAGCCATCGCCCAGCCGCCGCACCTTGCGGGCGTTGGGCTTCATCACGGTGTTGCCCATCGAAACCTGGCCATCGCCAGCGATGACAGTCTTGCCGCCCAGTTTGACGCCGATGATGGTGGTGCCGTGCCAGGGGATCAGCCCGTGGCTGTTGTTATGATTGTCCATGCGGCGGGATATATGCCCTGCCGCGCGGGTTTCAACGTGGCGGCAAATTAGCTGCCGTTCGGCCCGCCCGGACCGCCGCCCGGACCGCCAGCACCAGTGCCAACCGTGCCGATATTCCCGAACAGGTCTTCCAGGAAGGTCCGCTCACGACCCAGCGTCGGCGTCTTGTCACCATCGGGATCGAGCACGACGACCTTTTCGATCCCCGAGCGTTCAATGGCGGCAACATTGCCGCGCTCGTCAAAGCTGACGCGCAGCACCAGCTGCTCGTTGATCTTCGGGCGGGTGAAGGCAGCCTGGCGAGTGCTGGACGAGATATAGTACCAGTCCTTGCGACCAAAGGCGCTTTCAAAGGTCGGCCGGCCAAGCGTGCGTTCGACCGACTGGCGGTTGTCGATCCCAGGCTGGACCGAATCGAGCAATGGCTGATCGACCAGATAACCGCGGTGATCCTTGATCGAGCTACAGGCACCCAGCGTCCCCGCTGCCGCCAGAACCACCATCGCCTTAACCACTGCTGCTCGCATCGTATGCCGTTCCTGTCGTTCCAGTGACCGGGCCCGGCAGGCAAGACGATTGCCCGCAGCGTGCACCCGCACTATCGCGCCTGAGCCTTAGGCCGCCTTGACGCGCCGCGCAATGGCGGCAAGCAGGCGCTTGGGGACAGCGGCTTTAATCGGCGCTGAACGAAACGAAGGACACTTATCCATGGGTCTGCTTGACCGCCTGCTTGGCAAGAAGACTGACGAACATGCCGAGGTTCGCCCGCTGTGGCATGCGATTGTCTCGCTGGCACGCACGCCCCGCTGGTATGCGGAGCTGGGGCTGGCCGATACGGTACCAGGCCGGTTCGATGCCGTGGCACTGGTCATGGCGCTGGTCCTGCTGCGGATGGAGCGCGAGCCCGAGCTGGTCAGGAAATCGATCCTGCTGACCGAACTGTTCGTGACCGACATGGACGCCCAGCTGCGTGAGACCGGCCTGGGTGACATGGTGGTGGGCAAGCATGTCAGCAAGTTGATGGGCGCGCTGGGGGGACGGATGGACGCGCTGCGTGGCGGCCTGGCCGGCACCGAGCCGCTGGAAGCGGCGCTTGAGCGGAACATGAGCCTGGTGGAAGGCGCCACGGCGGCGGGCCTGGCGGCGGAAGTCCGCGCCCTGGCCGATCTGCTGGACACCTGCGACGCGGCCGGACTGCTAGCGGGAAGGATCGCCCCGTGAGCGAATTTTCACGCACCTACGATCCGCGCCAGCTGCCCGGAACGGCCATCGACCTGGCCGCGACCGAGGCTGAGTGCGCCGCTCTAGCCAGGCGCTTTGGCCTGGTCCGGATCGACCGGATGGAAGCGAGGATCGAGCTGATCCGCGAATCCGCTGGGGCCAGCGCGACAGGCCGGCTCAAGGCCGAGATCGTGCAAAGCTGCGCGGTCAGTGGCGAAGACCTGCCGGTCAGCATCGACGAGCCGGTCAACCTGCATTTCGTGCCGGCCGGAGCAGACTCGGCCCCGGACGAGGAGATCGAGCTGGAAGCTGACGAGCTGGACGAGATCGAGTTCGAGGGCGGCCTGTTCGACCTGGGCGAAGCCCTCGCGCAGACCCTGGCCCTGGCGATCGATCCCTATGCGGTCGGTCCCAATGCAGAAGAAGCTCGGCGCAAGGCCGGGCTGCTCGACAAGGACACCAGGGGGCCCTTCGCCGCGCTGGCGGCACTGAAGAAGTCGGACTAGCTCAGAACGGAATATCGTCGTCCAGATCGTCGGCAAAGCCGCCGCGCGAGCCGCCACCGGCACCGCCACCGAAGTCACCGCCGCCCGAACGCTGACCGCCGCCGGAGCCGCCGCCCCAGTCACCGCCGCCGCCCGAGCGCTGACCGCCGCCACCGCCCATGCCGCCGCCAGCACCCGGCGCGCCATCCAGCATGGTCAGCACGCCGTTCATGCCGACCGAAATCTCGGTGGTGTAGCGATCGTTACCCGAGGCATCCTGCCACTTGCGGGTGCGCAGCTGGCCTTCGATGTAAACCTTGCTGCCCTTCTTGAGATAGCGCTCGGCCACGCCGACCAGGCCATCAGACTGCAGCACAACCGTGTGCCACTCGGTCCGCTCCTTGCGTTCACCGGTAGCCTTGTCCTTCCAGTTTTCGGACGTCGCAATGCGCAGGTTGCAGATCTTGCCGCCGTTCTGGAAATTCTTGACCTCAGGATCCTGGCCCAGATTGCCGATCAGGATTACCTTGTTGACGCTACCTGCCATCGAAAAACGCTCCGCTACAACCCGAGCGCGACGGCGCTCCAATAGGTGATTCCCGCGAAGATGTAGGCCAGTCCAAACAGGTAGAGCAACATGAACACGGGCCATTTCCACCCATTCGTCTCACGCCGCGCCACCGCGATCGTGCTCATGCACTGCGGGGCGAAGACAAACCAGGCGAGGAAGGCCAGTGCGGTCGGCAGGCTCCACTTGGTGCGCAGCTGTTCGCCCAGCGCCAGAGCGGCCTGTTCCTCGTCCTCGGCGGCCACGGCATAGGAGGTGGCGAGCGAGGCGACGGCCACTTCGCGCGCGGCCATGGCCGGGATTAGCGAGAGGGCGATATCGCGGTTGAAGCCGATCGGCTCCACCACCACCGCCAGGCCATTGGCAAGCTTGCCGGCGATCGAGGCATCGACCTGGTTCTGCCCTTCCCCGGCACGCGGGAAGTTGAGCAGCAGCCACAGGATAACCGTGACGGTGAAGATGATCGTGCCGGCCCGGCGCAGGAAGATCCAGGCGCGCTGCCACAGGCCAAGCAACAGATCCTTGGCGCGGGGCAGCTGATACTTGGGCAGCTCCATGATGAAGCCGGAAGCCGCGCCCTTGGTGACCGAGCGGCGCAGCACCAGAGCCACCACCATCGCTCCAATGATCCCGGCGACATAGAGCGCGAAGAGCACCAGTCCTTGCAAGCCCACGCCAGGCAAGACCGCGCGGTTGGGGATGAAGGCAGCGATGATCACCGCATAGACCGGCAGGCGCGCCGAACAGGTCATCAGCGGCGCGATCAGGATCGTGGTCAGCCGGTCACGCGGATCGGCGATTGAACGGGTCGCCATGATCCCCGGAATGGCGCAGGCAAAGCTCGAGAGCAGCGGAATGAAGCTGCGGCCCGACAGGCCGACGCGGGCCATCAGCCGGTCCATCAGGAAGGCGGCGCGGGCCATATAGCCCGAGGCCTCCATCGCCAGGATGAAGAAGAACAGGATCACGATCTGCGGCAGGAAAACCACGACCGAGCCGACGCCCGAAAGCACGCCTTCGGTAATGAAATCGCGCACCAGCCCTTGCGGCACGGAAGCGCGGACCTGGTCTGCCAACAACCCGATGCCGCCTTCCAGCGCATCCGCAAAGGGCGTGGCCCAGGTAAACACGGCCTGGAACACCACGAACAGCAGGCCAAACAGCACCAGCGGCCCGATCCACGGGTGCAGCAGCAGCTGGTCGAGCCGCGCATGGAGCCGGTGCTGTGTGGTCTCGGACAGGATCGCCGCTTCGGCAATCGCCTGGGCCGAAACCCGGCGCTCGGTCAAAGTCGTGTGCGGGTGACGCGGTTCGGGCAGCCGATCCTCGGCCACGGCGATCGCGGCGGCCAGTTCGCTGAGGCCCCGGCGGCGCACGGCCACGGTCGGGATTACCGGCACGCCCAGCGCCGATTCGAGCGCGGCGGGATCGAGCACCAGCCCGTCGCGCTCGGCCAGGTCAATCATGTTGAGCGCGACCACCGTCGGCCGCCCCAGCGCAATCACTTCCTGCGCAAAGACCAGATGCTGTTCAAGATTTGAGGCGTCGAGGACGATCACCAGCACCTGCGGCGCCGGTTCGCCCGGCAGTTCGCCCAGCACAACCCGGCGGGTTACTTCCTCGTCCGGGCTGGTGGCATCGAGTCCGTAGGAACCGGGCAGGTCGGTGAGTTCGATGGTTTCGCCATTGGGCAGCGGCAGGCGTCCGGCCTTCCGTTCCACAGTGACGCCGGGGTAATTGGCAATCTTCTGGCGCGCTCCGGTCAGGGCATTGAACAGCGCGCTCTTGCCCGCATTAGGGTTGCCGACCAGGGCTGCACTACGCAGGGTCACCATGTCAGGCCAGCTCCACCTGCATCGCCTGGGCGTGAGCGCGGCGCAGCGCCACGGTCATCCGGCCGATCGTCACGGCCAGCGGGTCCGCTCCGCCGAAGATCCCGCGATGGGCAACCGCGACCTCGGCCCCGGCATCAAGGCCGAGCGCACGCAGGCGCTGCCCCTCTTCCTCGGCCAGCACGGTCCAGTCGACCGCAGCAATGCGGGCAGGTTGACCAATCGGCAGGGAATCGAGCGTCATGGCCGCAGCGCTGCCAGAAGCGCAGCGCAAATGCAAGTCATTCGCAATAGTTGATCTGGATCAAATTTAGAGAACGACTGTCGTCTCGATCAGGCTGTCAGAACTGCCGCCAGCGAAGACCCGATAGCAACCCGGCTCAAGCCGCCACTGGTGCGTCGCGGGATCCCGCCACATCAAGCTCTCAACCGCGATTGTCTGTCGAACGATCCGGGTCTCCCCGGGGGCCAAGGTGAGCCGCTGGAACGCTTTCAACGCCTTTGCCGGGCGTTCTGCTAGCAGCCCTGGAGCGCCAACATAGACCTGGACCACCTCGTCTGCCTGGAATGCACCAGAGTTTTTCACTGCGACCGTCACCGCAATTCCATCCGCCGAGGCGCGGGCAGCAAGCGCGCGATAGGAAAAGCCCGCATAGGACAGACCGTGTCCAAAGGCGTAACGCGGCCTGGCAGCAGAGCGGTCAAACAGCGCATAGCCATGCCAGTAGCCATACTCGGCCACCGTCGCATCGGGATCAAAGGGTGGATAGTCCGCCGCGCTCCGCGCCACGGTGAATGGCAACTTGCCCCCGGGGCTGACATCTCCGAACAGCAGCCGCGCCAGCGCCGTCCCGCCTTCCATGCCGGCATAGAAAGTCTGCAGGATGGCTCCGGCAGCATCGTGCCACTCCTCGACCAGCACGGCCGAACCGGCGACCAGCACAACGACCAGCGGCTTGCCGCTGGCTGCCGCAGCCTTGATCAGGGCGACCTGATCCAGCTGAAGTTCCAGGCTGCGCCGGTCACCACCCAAAGCCGCCTTGCCGCCGGACAGACCAGCCTGGCCAAGATCGATATCGCCAGGGATATACTCCCCTTCCTCGCGCGCCGTATTGCCCACCACCACGACTACCGCATCGGCGCTGGCGGCTGCTGCCCTGGCAGCAGCCAGGTCGCTTTCGTCAGCCGTCACGATGGCATCTTCGCCCAGATCGTCTGCAAGACCGGCCAGCGGCGTAATGACATAGGGTGGGCGCACCCGGCTTGAGCCATTGTCGCCCGTGTTCTTGATCCCGGCAAGGCGGCCGAGGACCGCCAGCCGCTTGATCCTGCTGCGATCGAAGGGCAGCACAGCCTCGTTCTTGAGCAGCACGGCCGACTTTTCTGCGGCCTCGCGGGCGAGCGCCCGATGCGCATCGCAGGCAACCAGGCTTGCAGGATAGTCAGGCAGGGGATCTTCGGCACAGCCGAAGCGGTAGAGCACCGAGAGGATGCGGCGACAGGCCCGGTCGATGACTTCGGGCTCAATCGCACCGGCCTCTACCGCCGCGACCAATTTCTCGCCGAACACCAGCGGCTCAGGGTTCTCGACATCAAGGCCCGCAGCCGCGCCATAGGGCTGGTAGACGCCCTTGACCCAATCGGAATGGACGAAGCCGCCAAAGCCCCATTCGCCGCGCAGGATATCGGTCAGCAAGACGCGGTCCTGACCGCAATACTCGCCGTTCACCTTGTTATAGGCACTCATCACGCTGGCGACGCCGGCGTCGAGCACCATCTTGAAATGTGGCAGATAGACTTCGTGCAGGGTCCGCTCATCGACCCGGACATTGACGGTAAAGCGGGCGTTCTCCATCGAATTGAGCGCAAAATGTTTGACCGTGGCGCAGACGTTGTGCGCCTGGATGCCGCGCCCTAGCGCCGCCCCCATAGAGCCCAGATGGTAGCTGTCTTCGCCATAGGTCTCTTGCGCCCGGCCCCAGCCCGGGTGGCGCAGCAGGTTGATGCAGATGGCCCCGGACAGATTGCAGCCTTGCGCGCGCGCCTCAATCGCCATGACCTCGCCGATCCGGGTCTCGAGTTCGGGGTCAAAGCTCGCCCCGCGCGCCATCGTGCAGGGAAAGCAGGTGGAATTGCCCCGCGCCACCCCGCGCGGGCCATCGGTGAACCAGAACGCAGGCACGCCCAGCCGCTCGATCCCGCCCCCGGCGCGATAGGGGCGGGCACCAAAGCGGCCGCCATCCTCGCGGAACGCCTTGAAGAAGCCGCGTCCCGACATCATGCCGACCTTCTCGACCAGGGTCGCCTCGGCCAGGATTGTGTCGATGGTCGCGGCAATCTCGGCCGGGGTCATCCCCTTGCGCGCGCCAAGGTCGGGAGGGATTGTCACTTCAGCGAGCGGGATAGCGCAGCCGGCCCAGGAAGCGCGCCGGGCTGAAGCCGGTGAAATCGCGGTTGAGGAACTGGGCCTTGGCCTTCTCGAACTTCATCACACCATCGATCCGTCGTTCCAGGAAGGCACGGGTATCGACCTGCCCCTCGCTGCGATCGTGCGCCAGGACGGAGAGCGTTGCGGCATAGATGCCCGCCAGGATCGTGCGCTTGGTGTAATGGTTGTAATCGGTCGACGTATCACCCGCCAAACGCCACATCAGATCGGCGCTGTGCCAGCCCAGCTTCAGCGCCTGGGGCGCGTTCTGCGGCAATGCCATGATCGCCAGCGCGCGGGCCAGGGCTTCCTGCTGCGGGGTGACGTAATCGAGCCGAAACTGGACAAGTGTGTGGATTCGCTCGCGAATCTTGAGATCCGCCAGCCGTTCGGCCGGCCAGGCTTCGGCCATGGCCGCATCGCAGGCAGCGACCCAGGCCGCGATCATCGCCATGGCTCCGCCGGAAAAGGCGAAGGTGGCGACAGCCGGGTCCACGCCCTCAAGCTCGGCTGCTGCCGCAACGGCGGTCTCGCTCCAGCCATCGAACACCGCCGCATCGGCGATGGCCGGGGCCAGCTGACGGCGCAGGTCTTCGAGCGAGGTAGCCTCGTCCATCATCACCTCAGAACTTGGGCCCATAGGACTTCGCCTTGGCGTCGCCCTTTGGCTTGGCGTTGTTTTCAATCTCGGTCAGCAGGTTGCCACCGCCCAGCTTGGCATAGTCCTTGGCAGTGCGGCCCGAATTGTCGGCGCGATCCGGATTGGCACCGGCCTTGAGGAGAATCCGCATAACCGGGACATTGCGATTGTGCACCGCGGTTATAAGCGGCGTTTCGCCCGAATTGTTGCTTTCATCCAACCGCGCGCCCTTGGCGACCAGCAGCTCAACCCCTTCGACAAAGTTGCCATTCACGGCTGAAACCAGCGGGGTAATCCCCTTGGCGTCGCGGGCGTTCACATTGGCGCCCTTGGCAATCAGGAACTGCATCCAGGTCAGGTCGCGGCGGCTGGTGACGATGTGCAGCGCCGTTTCGCCCGAAGTGACATCGCGGGTGTTGATGACGGTCTGGGCCGGATCAGCCAGCGCCTGGGTCACCTTCTCGCCATCCTTCTTGCGGACGGCTTCGAGGAACTTGTAGCTTTCCGAAAACTGCGCCAGCGCCGGGGTGGCTACCGAAATGGTGGCCAGTGCTGCCAGCGACATGATGAACTTGCGCACCCGAATTCCTCCTGTTGCGGCGGGAATCGCCCAGCGCCCGTCTTGCGCCGCGCGCTTTAGCAGAGCATGAACCGCCACGCCATGATCAAGCCCCTCTCCTTTGTGCTGTCCGCCGCCCTTGTCCTCTCCGCCTGCCAGCAGCCCGCTGCCGCACCGCCGGCCGAGCTGATCGGAACCGATATCAAAGGAACACCGTTTGGCGGTCCGTTCACTCTGACCGGCGAGGACGGCAAGCGCTATGCCTGGGACGATTTCAAGGGCAAGTACCGGATGATCTACTTCGGCTATGCCTTCTGCCCCGATGCCTGCCCGACCGACGTGGCCGTTATGATGCGCGGCTTCCAGAAGTTCGAGAAGGAGCACGCGGACCAGGCCGCCAAGGTCCAGCCGCTGTTCGTGACGATCGACCCGGCGCGTGACACCGTGAAGGTGGTCAAGGAATTCACCGACAGCTTCCACCCGAAGCTGCTGGGCCTGACCGGCACCCAGGCCGAGGTTGATACCGCCGCCAAGGCATTCCGCGTCTATGCCGCGCGCGGCAAGGACCTGGGCCAGGGCAATTACCTGATGGATCACAGCCGCTTTGCCTATCTGATGGATCCTGATGGCAAGCCGCTGGTGATCCTGCCGGTCGACAAGGGGCCGGAGGCGGTTGCTTCCGACCTTGCCGCCACGGTGCGATGAGCCAGCTGCGTGACCGGTTCTGGGAACGCGGAATCGAGACGCTCAACCGCGCCGAATGGGAAGCGCTGTGCGATGGCTGCGGCCAGTGCTGCGTCCACAAGGCCGAGGACGAAGATACCGGCGCGATCTACATGACCAATGTCGGCTGCAAGCTGCTCGACCTGGAGACCGCACGCTGCCGTGACTATCCGAACCGCAAACGCCAGGTACCCGATTGCGTCAAGCTGACGCCCAAGCTGGCGCTGACGCTGTCCTGGCTACCTGATACCTGCGCCTATCGGCTCCGCGCCGATGGCGAGCCGCTGCGGGAGTGGCATTACCTGATCAGCGGCGATCCCGAGGCGGTCCACAAGGCCGGCATTTCCGTGCGCGGCAAGGTGATCGGCGAGGAATTCGCCGGGCCGCTGGAACAACACATCATCCTGCCGCCGGGCGTGGAGCTGGCCGATGATTGACTGGCTCCGCCGCCGCCCGGACGAGGTTCCGCAGGTGGAGATCGACGGCCGGCTGCTGCCGCTGACCCTGCGGCGCAATGCCGCCGCCAAGCGGATGACCATGCGCCTCGCCCCCGATGGCAGCGAAATTCGCGTGACGCTCCCGCGCTGGGGCCGCAGCGCCGAAGCGCTCGAGTTTGCGCGGTCCAAGGCCGACTGGCTGGCCGCCCAGCTGGCCAAGGTTCCGCAGGCACCGGCGCTAAGCGATGGCGCCACCCTGCCCTATCGCGGCCGCGCCATGGCCTTGCGGCATGATGCCGGCGCGCCGCGCAAGGTCCGTCTGGGCGAGGATGCGCTTCATGTCGGCGGCCCCGCAGACAGCCTGTATCGCCGCCTGCAACGCTGGCTGGAAGGTGAGGCGCTGCGGCTGTTGGCCGATGACCTGGCCTATTACTGCCTGCGCGACAGCCGCCGCGCCCCGCCGCTGTCGCTCAGCCGGGCGCAGCGGCGCTGGGGTTCCTGCGCGGCCGATGGGACAATCCGGATCAACTGGCGGCTGGTCATGGCCCCCGATGCGGTGCGCCGTTCGGTCGTGGCACATGAAGTGGCGCACCTCACCCACTTTGATCATTCGCCCGCTTTTCATGCCCATCTCGACGCCCTGTTCGAGGGGGATATCACGGCGGCCAACCGCTGGCTGAAGCGCGAGGGTCGCAGCCTCTATGCGCACTTCGGGTAAGCCCGTAACCCGATTTTAACCATGAAAGGCGGACAATCCCGCCATGGTGCGACCCATGCTCTTGACCCTGGCGCTGGCGCTGGCGGCTCCGGCTGCGGCGCAGAGCGATTGCCGGCTGTGCTACAGCGACAGCGGCAAGCCGGGTGAGCGGCCGCTGACGCTTGAAATCTTTGCCGATCTCAACTTCGCCAAGCTGGCCCTGACCGGACGCGAAGGCGGCAGCGCGGAAGTCGATGCGGCCAGCGGATCGAAGCGGACCGGCGGCGCGGTGATGAACCTGGGCGGCATGGCCGTAACCGGGCGCGGGCGGGTAACGGGCGAGCCCCTGAAGGAAGTGCGGATCGACCTGCCGCAATCGGTACCGATGACCGCCCCCGATGGCGGCACGGCCGAGCTGATTGACTTCAGCACAGACCTGCCCAGCCGCCCGACGCTTGACGCCAATGGCGAGCTGACCTTCAGCTTCGGGGCCAAGCTGGTGCTGCGCAGCGGGCGCGGCGGGAACTATCGCGGGCGGATCCCGATCACGGTCGATTACAACTGACCGCTGGCGCTCGGCCGCCCAAGGCCCTATCTTTGGGGCCATGAACTTTCTGCGCAACGTCAATCCCGTCGGGGCAATCGCCGATTTCCGTACCGTGTTCCAAGAGGCGGGCAGCAACCGCTGGCGGATTGCGCTGGCTTCCGCTGCTGTCACGATCGGGATCTTTTCGATCATGGCCCAGGAAAGCTGGAAGAAGCCGCGCGCCCGGCCTGACATCATCTATATCAGTTCCTGGCCGGCCGACCGCACCGATGCCGAGACCCAGGCCTTCATCTCTGCAAACCAGCGCCGCAAGGACGAGGAGGCGAAGCTGAACGCCGAGCAGCAGAAGATCGGGCAGGACGTCTGGAAGACGCTCGGCAAGGTCTCCGGCATGGATGTCGACAAGATCGCCGCCCAGGCTGAAGCTGAGCGCGCCAAGGCCGAGGCGGAAGCCAGGGCCAAGGCCGAAGCCCTGGTCGAACCCGCGAAGTCGCCGGTTGAGCGCTGATTCAGACAATCGCTGGCTGGCTGCCGCAGCTGCCTTGGCGCCGCGCGGGCGGCCGCTGAGCCGTCCCAACCCGGCCGTTGGGGTCATTCTAGTCAAGGACGGACGCGTGATCGGGCGCGGCTGGACGCAGGCCGGCGGACGCCCCCATGCCGAAGCGGCTGCCTTGGCGGCTGCGGGCGAAGCCGCGAAGGGCGCCACTCTCTACGTCACGCTCGAACCCTGCGCCCACCAAAGCGAGCGCGGCCCGGCCTGTGCCGATCTGGTCGCCGCAGCCGGCCTATCCCGCGTGGTGGTTGGCTGTCACGATCCCGATCCGCGCACCGCCGGGGCCGGTATTGCCCGGATCAGGGCGGCCGGCACGCCAGTCGAGCTGATCGAGCACCCTACTTGCCGCGCCAGCCTGTCGGGCTTTCTCGTCCGCTGTGCCCATGGCCGCCCCGAAGTGACGCTCAAGCTGGCGCTTTCGGCCGATTGCCGCCTGGCCCCGCCGCAAGGTCAGTGGCTGACTGGTCAGGTCGCCCGCGCCCATACTCATGCCTGGCGCGCGAAGATGGACGCAATCCTGGTCGGGCGAGGGACGCTGGAGGCAGACAATCCGCGCCTGGACGTTCGCTTGCCGGGATTGGCCGAGCGCAGTCCGCAGCGCTGGTTGCTGACCAGTGGGGCCGCGCCCGAAGGCTGGCACGCCCTGCCCTCACCGCTGGACCTGGGCGTCATGGCGCCGGCGCAATACTTGATGGTCGAAGGCGGAGCGCAGACGGCGCGGGCCTTTCTGGCGGCCGGGCTGGTGGATCGGATGATGCTGTACCGCGCACCGCAGACCGTCGGTGGTGACGGAGCGGCGCTGCCGGAACTCTCGGCCGACATTCTCGCCGCTTCAGACAGCTGGCAGCTGATCGACAGTCGCCCGCTTGGCAACGACCGTCTCGATGTCTACGAGCGCAGGTGATGTTTACCGGAATAATCACCGCCGTCGGCACGATCCGCGAAGTTCGCCAGCAGGGCGACCTGCGCATCGTCATTGCCTGCCCCTATGATCCTGCCGGGATAGCGATCGGCGCCTCGATCGCCTGTTCGGGCGTCTGCCTGACCGTGGTCGAGCGCGGCGGCGAAGCCGGCGATGCCTGGTTCGCGGTCGATGTCTCGGGCGAAACGGTCAGCCGCACGGCGCAGGACCAGTGGACTGCCGGGCGCAAGCTCAACCTTGAACAGGCGCTCAAGCTGGGTGACGAGCTGGGCGGGCATATCGTCACCGGCCATGTCGATGCCGTTGGCCGGGTTGTCAGCCGGGAGGATACCGGCGGCTCGATCCAGTTCTGGATCGCGACGCCCAAGGAACTCGCGCCCTATGTCGCGCCCAAGGGCTCGATCACGGTCGATGGCGTTTCGCTTACAGTCAACGAAGTGACGGACGAGCCCGACGGGACCTGCTGTTTCATGCTCAACATCATCCCGCATACCTGGGAAGTCACCACACTGGGCGAGCTTCAGGCCGGTCATGCCGTGAACCTGGAGATCGACGTGCTGGCCCGCTATCTCCAGCGGATGCAGTCGCTCAGAGGCTGAGCGGCCCGCTCGCGAAACTGTCGCGGGTAATCTCGAAGATTACATGGGGCATGGTCCCGCCGCCCGGCAGATCGACCATGGCGAAGCGGTCGGTCAGGTGGCCGCCGATCTTTTCCATCGCCCGCTGCGAGCGCAGGTTGCATTCGCCGACGCGGAACTCGACTCGGCCGACGAAGCGGAACGCATGCTCAAGCATCAGCCGCTTCATCTCGCGATTATACCTGCCGCCCCAGTGGCTGGTGGCAAGGAAGGTCCAGCCGATCTCCACTACGCCGCCGGCTTCTTCCTTGTACTGCGAGGAGCCGACCACCGCGTCGGTGGCCTTGTCGATGACGACCAGCGCCCCGCCTCGCCCCAGGGCATCGGCAAAGAAGCGGCGGAAGACGGGTTCCTGCCAACGGTCATGCTGCGGATGGATCGCCCAGATTTCCGGATCGCTGGCGACGGCGAACAGCGCGTCCCAGTCATCCGGCGTCAGCGGCCTCAACAGCAGCCGCTCCCCCTCAAGGACCGGCTGGCGATTCATCTCAAGCGCTGACGGCTGCGACCGCAGCGATGAACTTGTCGATATTGCCCATGGTCAGGCCGGCGACGTTGATCCGGCCCGAACCGGCCATGTAGATCGCGTGATCTTCGCGCAGCTTGAGGATCTGCTCACCCGAGAGCGGCAGCATCGAGAACAGGCCGTTCTGCGAACCAAGCGGGACCATGTTGACGCTGCCGGCCATGCCGGCCTCGGCCAGCCGCGCGCGAACCTGGCGCATGCGGGTGCGCATGGTATCGAGCTCGTCGAGCCAAAGCTTGACCAGCGCAGGGTCCTCCAGGATCAGGCGGACGGCCGCCGCACCGTGATCAGGCGGCATCGACCAGGCCGCGCGGGCCAGGGCATAACTGTGCGAAAGCACCGCGTTCAGCTGCGTCGGGTCGGCGACCATCGCGTAAACCGCGCCGACGCGGTCACGGTACATCCCGAAATTCTTGTCGCAGGAATAGGCCACCAGCGCTTCCGGCACGGCAGCGAGGACGCGGCGCAGGCCATAGGCATCGGCTTCCATCCCCTGGCCCAGCCCCTGGTAGGCGAGGTCCAGCACCGGCAGCAGCTTGGCCGCGGCGACCAGTCCGGCGATCTCGTCCCACTGGGCTTCGCTGTAATCGATGCCGCTGGGGTTGTGGCAGCAGCCGTGCAGCAGGATTGCATCGCCTTCATCGGCAGCCGCAATCGCGGCGCGCAGCGCGTCCATATCGACCACGCCATCCTTGGTCGAATGGGTAAAGGTCTTCAGTTCCAGGCCGATGTCGGCAAAGATCTGGGCGTGGTTGGGCCAACTGGGCGTGCCCATCCAGATCTTCGGCGAGCCGGCGCGCTTGGCCAGCGCCACGGCCAGGCGCACGCCGCCGGTGCCGCCGGGGGTCTGCATGCCTTCGATCCGGCCATCCATGGTCGGGTTTTCGGTGCCGAAGACATAGGGCATCAGCGCGTGAACAAAGCCCATATCGCCTTCCGGGCCGAGGTAGCTCTTCGATTCCTGGGTATCGACCAGCTTCTGTTCGGCCGCTTTGATCGCACCGAACACCGGTGTAGCGCCCTGGCCAGTGCGGTAGACGCCTACGCCAAGGTCAATCTTGTCGGCGCGCGGATCGGCGGCATAGAGCTTGATCAGCGCAAGGAGCGCATCGGCGGGCTGGGGCGTGAGCGTGCTGAGCATGATGCGGCGGCCCTTAACCCCCACTTTTGCGCGGGGCAAGCGAAAGGGGCCGCGCCGGAAGACGCGACCCCTTCCCCCTGTTGCCAGACGGCTTATCGCAGCAGCGAGAGGACGTTCTGCTGGCTCTGGTTGGCCTGGGCGATCATCGCGGTCGAAGCCTGCGAGAGGATCTGGGCCTTGGCCATGGCGGTCGTTTCGGCCGAATAGTCGGCGTCTTCGATCCGGCTGCGGTCATCGGCCAGGTTGGTCGAGTTGCTGGTCAGGTTGTTGACCACCGATTCCAGGCGGTTCTGCCCGGCACCCAGCCCGGCGCGGGCCGAGTTGATCGAATCGAGTTCGGTGTCGATCATGGTCAGCAGGCCATTGGCCGCCGCCGCGGTCGACACGTCATAGGACCCGGCCGCACCGCCGCTGGCGGCCAGCGAGGTCAGGTCAGCCATGGTCAGATCGACCGTGTCGGCCCCGTCGGCGCCGGTCTGGATCGTGACAGTCGCCGTGCTGCCGTCGAACAGGTTGACGCCGTTGAACTTGCTGTTGGTGATCCGCCGGTCGGACTGGGGGGTTTCCTTTGCGGCGGATTGCACGCCGATGGGCGCAAAGAAAAAGCGGCCCCGGACCGAAGTCCGAAGCCACCCCGAGAACATAGAAAAAGGGGCCCCGGACCGAAGTCCGGAGCCCCTGGCGTCCCTCCCAGGACTAACCGGTTTACGCTTAGAACTTGATCCCGGCGGTGAAGCCGTAACGACGCGGTTCGAGCGTGAAGATGTTGGTGTAGTTACCCGAGGACTGGTCGGTCACGTAGAGACCGGTGATCGCGTCCTTGTCGAACAGGTTCTGCACCCACAGGCGAGCAAACCACTTCTTGTCGGGGCCATCGAGCTGGATCTGAGCGTTCACCTGAGTGTAACTCGGGATCTCGTTGATCGCACCGTTGAAGATGTTGCCGAAGGACTTGCCGGTGTAGATGAAGTCCGCACGCGGGGTCACGGTCATCTCGCCCATTGGGATCGCGTACTGGGCACCAGCCGAGAACTTATAGTCCGGAGCGCCGGGCAGCTTATTGCCCTTGATGTTGACCGGAATACCCGACGAGTAGACGGTCACACCGCCGAACCCAGCCCCAACCGTCGGCGCGAGCGCGGAAAGCGCGGCGCAGATGCTGAAGGCCCCGGTCGAGTTCAGGCCGCTGCCCGAAGGGAAAGCGGTGGTCGGCTGAAGGCCGGCCCCGGCATTCCCGGTCACCGCACCGGCGTTGATCAGGGTGTTCACCTGGTTCACGAACCCGTTCACGCCAGCGGCGCTGTTGGTGTTCGAGGCCACGGCGCAGTTCGCCCCGTTGGTGATGTCCTTGATGATCACTGCATCCGCACGACCGGCCCCGAAGTCACGCGGGTTGGAGAGGAGCTTGTCCTCTGAAACCTTGGTGTTCAAGTAGCTGGCGTTCATGTTGATCGTCAGCTCGCGGGTTGGGCGGAAGATCGCCTCGGCTTCAAGACCCCAGACATTGGCGCTGACGTTGTCGTTGACCGAGGTTCGGGCGACAATGCGCGACAGCTGCAGGTCGTTGTACTTGTAGTAGAAGCCGGTGACGTTCAGCTGGACATTGCCGAAGGTGTTCTTCGAACCCACTTCGAAAGCCGTGACCGTTTCCGGACCGAAGCCTTCCGGCACCGAGAAGACCGGCTGCAACGGCGGATTGATACCACCCGACTTATAGCCACGCGAGAACGAGGCATAAACCAGGTTGTCCGGGGTGATCTGGTAATCCAGCACCGCACGGCCCGTCCATTCGCTGAACTTCGCATTGCGGACCTGGAACTGCTCGCAACCCGATACGTTCGCAGCAGTCAGCACACCGCTGGTGGTCGTGCTGGTGATCGAGCAGGCCGTGGCCGGATCGGCGTCGAACGGCTGGAGCCGCGAAGCCACCGGCGCGCCGGTAACCGCAAAGCCGTAAACGTAAGGCGAGCTGAACAGATCCGTTCCGCCAAACGGCGTCAGGAAGCTGGCCAGAGTTGAGCGCGCCTTAACCGTCTTGTCGTCGTTGTTGTAACGCAGGCCCAGGGTCAGCTTCAGCTGATCGTTGAACTTGAAGTAGGCTTCACCGAAGATCCCGTAGGTCTTGATGTCGAGCTGATCGCTGTTGTTGCGGAAGAACGGCGAGCCAAGGAAGCCCGGAGGCGGAGGCGTGGCACCCGGGATCGCTGCCAGGCCAGCGCGGCCCAGAGCGTTGAAGGTGCCGAGCAGGCCGGTCAGGTAGTCAATGCCGAACGAGTTCACATAGTAGCTGTTCTCGCTCATCCCGCCCTTGCCGTAGATACCGCCAAGCAGGAAGTTGAACATGCCGTCCCAATCGGACGACAGGATCATTTCAGCCGACCAGCTTTCGGTATCCTGGTTCGAACGGTCGAAATCCTGCGGGGTCGGCGAGCAGAGCCGCTGACGGTTGGCACCGAACGCACCCATGCCCGAAGGATCGGTGAGCGAGGTGCAAAGCGTACCGCCAGGACCATTCGGGATAATCCCGGCCGCCAGCGGCGCGAAGTAGGCTGCCGGCAGGCCCGGAACGCTTCCGGCAGCAGCAGCGGCCAGGGTGTTGAGAGCCGGAGCAAAGCCGGCGCGATTCTGGACCGAGTTGTTGTAATCCTGCGAAGAGTCGACCTTGGTCTGCTGCCAGTTGCCGCTAACCTTGAGGTTCAGCCCATTGCCCAGTTCCTGCTCGAGCGAGCCCTGGACAATCCATTCCTCGGCGAAGTAGGTCGGCGTGTAGTCAGTGTTGACCACGCGCGGATCAGTCGGATTGACGACGCCGGAATAGGTGTCGGGGCCGTACAGGCTTCCCAGGCCGAAAGCCGCCGGAATGCCGTTCGCAGCAAGGAACTCACGCGAGGTGAGCACGCCGACAAAAGTCGAGTTGGCATTGGTGGTCGAATAGTCGCGGCTTCCGTTGAGGCAGCCCATCACGCCGGTCGGGTCACGCTGGCACAGCTGCTTCTGGATGCGCATGCGATTGTCGCGCTCATGGAAGTATTGCGCCATCAGGTCGATGGTGGTCGACGAGCTGGGCTCGAACCGCAGCGAAGCGCGGGCTCCCCACAGGTTGCGGTCATCGATTTTCGAATTGTCGAACAGGTTGGTGGTGTAACCATCGCGGCTCAGGAAAAAGCCGGCCAACCGGACGCCCACGGTGTCACCGATCGGGGCATTGACCATGCCCTTGACCTTGACGCTGTTGTAGTTGCCATATTCGGCTTCGGCGTTAGCCGAAAATCCTGACAGGTCCGGCCGGGCGGTGCGGAAGTTGACCACGCCCGAGGTCGCATTGCGGCCGAACAGGGTGCCCTGCGGACCGCGCAGCACTTCGACCTGCGCCAGATCGTAGAATTCACTTTCAAACAGTCGGGTCGCATAGAGCGGCGCGTCGTTCATGTGGATGGCGGTAGCACTGTCGCAGGTCACGCCCACGCAGAGGTCACCGATCCCGCGGATGGTGAAGCTGGAACCGGTAAAGTTGCCCTTGGTGAACGTAACGTTGGGCAGCGTCAGCTGCAGGTCAGACGTGTTCTTGATCTGCTGCTTTTCCAGCGCTTCGGTGTTGAACGCCGAAACCGCGATCGGAACGTCCTGCAGGCGTTCGTTCGAACGCTGTGCGGTAACGATGATCACATTTTCGTCGTCGGTAGCATCGGTGCTCTGCGCATAGGCAGGAATTGCGATTGCGCTGGCGCATACGCCAGCCAGCAGGGTCAGCTTACCCCTCATCAGCCCACTCTCCTTTTGTTGCCCGCCCTTTTTTGGGCAGTTGCAGGTGGGAATAGATCACCGACTGGAGCGCTTGACAACAGGTTTTAATCGATTGGTTAGATCGCCCGGAAACCGTAGCGTAAGTGCCACACCTCTGAGGCCGGCCGGGACATAAAATTACACGAACAAGCCATTGCAAACCTCGCATAAGCCCCTAATTTCCGGGCTCAGCAGGGTGTCCGTCGTCAGAACATTTGGCGCAACTCGCCTAAAGCCGCTTCGAACGCCTCAAGACTGTCGTCCTTTGCTGTGACGACAAGGCGGTGCCGCTTGCCATGGTGATACACACTTCTGGAGACCGAAGCTGTCATTGCAGTTATGGAATACAAGCCGCGTGGGATGTCCGCAATGTTCTCGTTGATCGACCAGGCGCAACGACGGAAATGTTGGGGGAAGCGGACATTAGGGGGCATTCCGCAACCGCTTGCCTATTCCCGCGAACGACTTTTCTTGAGATCCTCTTCACGGTACATCTCAATGGGCCTGTAAACACCGCTGGTCAGCACATCCACGCGGTCAAACCTCCAACCTTCGGCACTCTTGCTCAGGTAAAAATCATAGTAACCCGACTGCACCGGACGTGGCAGTGGATCACCATCGTAGGGGCGTTGCCACAGAATCAATGCCATGGCCGTGGCCTTGATCCGGCCCTTGCCCACTTCGGTGAGGATGATGTTGAGCATAAAGTGCTTGGTTTCAATGCCTACATCTTTGAACATCTGCTGCCGATCATTGGCGAATGCGGCTATTTCCTCGCGCCCGTTCAATACCTGCAAGGCCGTGGGTGATTTGTTGGGGTAGGCGTGCCACGAGCCATTCGGGTGAAACAGATTGGCAAATCCTTCGCTATCCCCGCGATCAAAGGTGTGGCCGTAGTGGGCGATGTGATGGGTGATGGCGACGTGATCTGCGGTGCTGATTTTGGCCGCCGCTTCGGTGGCTACCGCGAACTGACAGGCCACGGCTAGAAGCAAAATCGAAATTTGGCGCAGCATGGTGGAGGTCTCCTGGGTAGAAATGCGATTGTGATATTCCGGCAGCACTTCATCCCCCGGACGGTGGCAGCTGATACGCGATCAGGACATTGCCGGGCATGCCGCCGAACATGCTGTAGCCGGATTGGACGTAGAGCATATCGCCAATGACGACGAAGGTGGCGTTGTCGATGGAGCCGCCATGGCCTGCAACACCGTTGATGGTCTGGGGGAAAGGGATGGCCGTCTTGTCCGAGAACAGCACCTTGCCGCTATCGGCATCGTGGATGCGTAACGTTCCATCCAATCCGCCGCTAATCACCAGGCCGGGGATAGCCAGAACTGCGGCAGACAGGCCGATTTCGCGTGGGCATTTCGGCCAGATGCCCTTGTCGGATGAATCCGGTGGGCAGGGGTATTCAGGGGTGAATTGCCAAAGTGTCCTGCCGTCATCAATATTCAGCTTGTAGAGCGCGGGGCTGGGTTTGTAGCGGGCAATGCGCGCGGCCATCGCGTCAGATACCTGGACGTCCGCAATCCGCAGTGAGGGGTCATTGATCGGGACGTATAGGATACCTTTGTCGGCGGCCATGCCAAAGTGAATGCCGCCAAGGACTGATCCCTGACTCAGGCGCTTTTTCCAGATCAGCTTGCCGCTGTCCGGGTTGAGGGCGAACACTTCGCCACTTTTCGCCCCTGCCAGCAGCACGGCATTGCCGCGACTGTCGGCGGTAAGGATGGGCGGGGCGCCAATGTCAAAATCCCAGCCCATGACGGGGCAATTGGGATGACTTTTTCCATCGCTGCTGGTTCGGCAAGCGGCGTTCCAGAAGTCTTTGGCGGTATTCTGGAATGCCCAGCGACGCTCCCCTGATTTGAGGTCGAACGCGACAATGGCATCGGTGGTGCCTTCGTCAGGCCCCGAGTAGAGGTTGCCCGTGCCGATATAGATCAATCCGCGCTGGGGATCGACGGTGGGAGGGCCCCAGACCGGGGCGCCAGCAGGACCCCAGAGTTGAGTGCCCTTGTTGTTCTTGACGGTAGGTTTCGGGTCACTCAGCAGGCGTGCGGCCCAGCGTTCAGCCCCGTTCAGGGCATCATGTGCGGTCAGCAGGCCTTGGGCCTTGCAGCATTCATAGTTCGGGTCAGCGGCGGCGGGTGCCTCCATCGTAGAGTGCGGGACGTAGAGGGTGTCGCCCAAAAGAACGGGCGCACCCGTGAGTGCCGCACGCGGTGATTTTCCTACCCTTTTTGTCCAGACAGCCTTGCCGGTATCTGCCGCCAACATGTGAACAGTGCCGCCAATGTCACCAAAATAGACTGTTCCCCGTCAGCACCAATGGCACAGATTTGAGGTTGTGATTTAAGGAGTGTTGAGGCTTCGTCGTAGTGACGAAGGAACGAAGATGAAGCCCCAACACTCCTTGAAAAAATCGCCTGCCAAGGC
>Ga0315903_10001493_pt1 | contig 35495 bp, 32 predicted proteins | sample LakEriMetagenome_7_FD_203524 | JGI IMG/M metagenome (GOLD analysis project Ga0315903, IMG submission 203524) | Freshwater fungal communities from buoy surface, Lake Erie, Ohio, United States - Buoy 2 MA119 | ecosystem: Environmental > Aquatic > Freshwater > Lake | place: USA: Lake Erie, Ohio...
GTACTTCTTCTCCGGGATCTCCATGAAGTCGGCCCGCTCGATGAGCAGGGTCTTGGAGAAGGGGACCTTGCGGGTGCCGGCGGCGGGGTCCTCGGGGTTGTTGATCGCCTCGAGTTCCTCGACCTGGCCTTCGGGATAGTTCTCGATGACCAGCTTCACCGGGTCGAGCACGGCCATGAAGCGGGACGAGGTCTTGTTGAGGTCGTCGCGGACGGCGTGCTCGAGCAGGGCGACGTCGGACAGCGAGTTATGCTTGGTGATGCCGACGGTCTCGCAGAAGCGGCGGACGGCGGCAGGGGTGTAGCCGCGGCGGCGCATGCCGGAGATGGTGGGCATGCGGGGGTCGTCCCAGCCGGCCACGCGCTTCTCCTGCACGAGTTCGAGGAGGCGGCGCTTGGACATCACCGTGTAGGTGAGGTTGAGGCGGGCGAACTCGATCTGCTGGGGCTTGGCCGGGGTGTCGAGCGTGCGCAGGAGCCAGTCGTAGAAGGGGCGGTGCACCTCGAACTCGAGCGTGCAGATGGAGTGCGTGATGCCCTCGTAGGCGTCCTCGAGCGGGTGCGCGTAGTCGTACATCGGGTAGACGCACCACTTGTCGCCGGTGTTGTGGTGGGAGGTCTTGCGGATGCGGTAGATGACCGGGTCGCGCATGTGCATGTTCGGCGACGCCATGTCGATCTTGGCGCGCAGCACGGCCTTGCCCTCGTCGAACTCGCCGCGGGTCATCCGGGCGAAAGCCGCCAGGTTGTCGGCGACCGAGGCGTCGCGGGTCGGGCTCGCCTTGCCCGCGGTCTTCTCGTCCCCGTGGTGGGCGCGGATCTCCTCCTGGGACAGGTAGCACACGTAGGCCTTGCCCAGCTCGATCAGCCGGATCGCGTCGGCGTGCATGCGGTCGAAGTAGTCGGACGCCTGGTAGTAGTGCTGGCCCCAGTCGAAGCCCAGCCAGCGGACGTCCTCCTTGATCGAGTCGACGTACTCCACCTCCTCCTTGGCGGGGTTGGTGTCGTCCATGCGAAGGTGGCAGCGGCCCTTGAACTCGAGGGCCAGGCCGAAGTTGAGGCAGATGGACTTAGCGTGGCCGATGTGCAGGTAGCCGTTGGGCTCCGGGGGGAAGCGCGTGGCGATCGCGGTGTGTTTGCCGGCGGCGAGGTCGGCGTCGACGATCTGCTGGATGAAGTGGCGGTGCGTTTCCGTGGACATGGGCGGGTGGGGAGGCGGGGCCTTCCGGGGGGTAGGAATAGAGGGAAAGGCCTCGGAAGGGAAAGGGGAATGTGGGGCGGGGGCGGGCGGGCGCTTAAATAACTTCCCCTTGGCTTGGCTTTCCGTCTATTCCTTGGGCATGTCCTCCGTCCGCGTGCGCTTCGCGCCCAGCCCCACCGGGTTCTTCCACATCGGCAGCGCCCGTACGGCCCTGTTCAACTGGCTCTACGCCCGGCACACCGGCGGCAAGTTCATCCTGCGCATCGAGGACACCGACAAGGAGCGCAACTCGGACGCCTTCCTGAAGGTCATCCTCGATTCGATGCACTGGCTCGGGATGGACTGGGACGAAGGTCCCGGCGTGGGCGGCGATTTCGGCCCGTACTTCCAGTCCCAGCGCAACGACCTGTACCGCGCCAAGCTCAAGGAGCTGGCCGACAAGGGGCGGGCATACGAGAGGGACGGCGCCTGGTGGCTGCGCCTCGACGGCGCCCGTTCCACGGTCTTCGACGACCACCTCAAGAAGGAGATCGAGAAGGTCGACGCGGCCCCGATGGTCCTCGATGACCTCGTCCGCGGGCGCGTCGAGCGCGCGGAGGACCGCGACTTCGTGATCTTCCGCTCCAACGGCGAGCCGGTCTTCCACTTCGTGAACGTGGTCGACGACATCGAGATGAAGATCACCCATGTGATCCGCGGCGAGGACCACCTCTCGAACACCTCGAAGCACCTCGAGCTCTTCAAGGCCTTCGGCGTCGAGCCGCCGAAGTACGCCCACATCCCGCTCATCCTCAAGACCGACGGCCCGGGCAAGATGTCCAAGCGCGACCGGGGCGCCCTCATCGAGGAATACCAGCAGCGCCGCTACCTCCCCGAGGCCGTGCGCAACTACCTCTGCCTGCTCGGCTGGACGCCCACCGACGGCCGCGAAGTCCTGCCCATCGCCGACATCATCGCGCAGTTCGAGATCGGCGCGGTGCACCAGTCCAACGCCCGGTTCGACGAGCGGAAGATGTCGAACGTCAACATGCAGACCCTCCGCGGCCTGCCCCCGGCGCAGTTCGCGGCGCTCGCCCGCCCGGTCCTGGCGGACGCGGGCGTCATCGACGCCCAGGTGACCGACGCCCGCCTGCAGGAAGTCCTCGCGGTGGTCCAGGAGAAGGCCGTCTCGCTGGAGCACCTCCCCGAGTTCGTCACGTTCTTCTTCACCGACGCGTTCAAGAAGGACGAGAACGCCTTGGCCAACCTCACCAAGAAGGGCGGCGACCCGCAGGCCCGCCTGGCCGAGATCATCCCGGCCCTCGAGGCCTGCGAGTGGACCGAGCCGGCCATGGACGCCGCCTTCGCCGCCACCGGCACCGCCCACGGCCGCAAGCCCACCGACTATTTCGCCCCCGTCCGCTTCGCCGTGTCCGGTCAAGGCGGCGGCGCCCACCTCCAGGCTGTCCTGCGGGTGCTCGGTAAGGAGAAGGTGATGAAGAGGCTGAAGGGCTGAGTGGGACGGAGTCCAGGATCGAGTCCAGAGTGCAAGATCGAGTGCTGAGTCGAGGAGAGGCAGAGGGGGCACGCTGGCACGGTGACACGTAGGCTAGGGTGTACCTGTTGAATCCTGTCGCGCGCTCCGCGCGCGGGTAGGGGCAGCACCGCGTGCTGCCCTAGCTGCATCGAGGTAGGGACCAGCGTCCTTGCTGGTCCGAGTCGGCATGAGGTCAGGCACGCCATCGCTGCGCGAAGCGAAGCCAGACCCCATGCCTGCGGCCGACCGGGGACGGTCAGCCCTACCTGATTGCAGGAAATGCGACGGTTGGTCCGATGCATCCGCCGCTTCGTCCAAATAAAAAGGGAGGCCGAAGCCTCCCTTGGTTACCCATGGGTTGACGGGCGTTCAGCGCTTGGCCTGGGGGGCGGGCACGAGGTCCTGCATCAGGCCGTCGGCGGCCTGGTTGCGCTGGCGGCTGGAGATGAACTGCTTGAACTCGTTGAGTTCCTCGGGCTTGACGGCTTCCTTCGGGAGCTCGCTCTTGGCCGCGCGGATGAAGACGTAGTCGCCGCTGTCGATGCGGATCGCCGGGGTGATCTTGTTGAGGCCGGCGAGTTCGATCGCCTGCAGCGTGTCTTCCTCGGCGCCGCGCACGGCGTCGGGCAGGGTGCTCATGGAGAACGGGGCGGGGGAGGCGAGCTTCAGGCCGCGGGCCTTGGCGCTCTCGGCGAAGGACTTGCCCGCGGTGGCGTCGGCCTGGAGGCCCTGCGAGAGCTTCACCAGCTCGGCCTTGAGCAGGCGCTGGCGTTCGGCGTCGCGCCAGTTGCTGGTGGCCAGTTTGGCGGCTTCATTGAAGTCGGGCAGGCGGGATTCGGTGCGCTTCACGAGCGTCAGGAAGACGACGGCGTCCTCGGTGCGGTAGACTTCGGTGCGCCATTCCTTGTCGGTCAGTTCGCCGGCCGCGCGGAGGGCCTCGGCGGGCACCTTCTCGACGGTGGGGGCGGAACCGGCGTCGAAGGCCGGGAGGGTCTTGACGACCGCGCCGCGGTCCTTGAGCCACTTGGCGAAACCCGCGTCGCCCGCCTTGGTGGCGTCGGTCGGGAACTTCTCGGCCAGTTCGTCGGAGACCTGGCCCGCGAGACTGGTCACGGCGCGGTCCTGGCGGATGATCTTCTCGATCTCGTCGCGCTTGGCGAGGGCCTGCTCCTTCACCTTGCCCGTCTCGAACTTGAACTTCTCGGCCAGGTTGTAGCCGTAGTTGACGATTTCGTCGTCGGTGATCGGGGTGGTATCGGGCGTCAGCTTGGAGACGGTGACCGCGGCGACTTCGACGCGGGGCGGGAGGCGGTAGGCTTCCTTGTTCTTCTCGAAGGCCTCCTTGATCTTGGCCTCGTCGTCCGCGATGGTCGGCTTGAACTCCTTGGCGGCGAAGGTCGCGACGTCGGTGGTCCAGAGCGTACGGGAGCGGTCCAGCTGGCGCTTGAGCAGGCCGGCCGTGGCGTGGCCCTTGCCGGACAGCGTCGTGTAGAGCTTGTTGATGCGCCAGGTGTCCTTGATGAAGGTTTCGTAGCGGATGGCGGCTTCCTGTTCGTTGACGCTCAGCTGGCGCGAGGCGAAGGCGATGAACTTGGCCACCCCGTCGTCGGACGGCTTGCCGTCGGCGCCGGTGGCGAACATCTGCGACATCTGGCGAGCGATGCGGCGGACCTCGCCCTCGGTCGGCTCGGGGATGCCCAGCTCGTCGGCCAGGTGCAGTTCGGCGATGCGCTGCTGGATGGTCAGGCCCTGGATGCGGCCGAGGGAGAAGGTCTGGCAGTCGAAGTAGTAACGCTGGCGGTTGCGCGCGTCGGCGAGGTCAACCCCCATGTAGCGGAGCTCGGAATTGAGCCCGAGGTCGCCGCGGCCGACGAACCCGTAGCCGACGAAGGAGACGACCACGATCACCAGCAGGAAGCCGAAGATGGTGCGGTGGTGCTTGGAGGTGGCGTTCTGTAGCCAGGTAATCATCGGGTCACCTTGCCGACCCCTTCGGCCTCTGTCAATCAGTCCAGCGGACCCGCCCTTGCGCTTGCGCCAGAGGGGGTTAGCCCCACTTTAGGGCCGTGCCCAAGCCCATCCAATGCATCGTCGCCGTCGCCCGCAACGGCGTCATCGGGTCCTCGGGTCGCCTGCCGTGGCATCTTCCCGAGGATCTGGCGTGGTTCCTGGACACCACCCGCGGGGGGGTGATGATCGAAGGGCCGGCCTGCTACGCCGAGCTCGGCAAGGCCCTGGAGGGGCGGGGGACCGTGGTCGTCTCGCGCGATCCCGCGAAGCGTTTTCCGGGCGCCGAGCGCGTGACCACCTTGGCGGAGGCGTTGGTCGTCGCCGAGTCGCTGCCTTGGGCCGGGCCGACCTGGATCACCGGCGGCGAACGTATCTACGCCGAGGGTCTACCGCTCTGCTCCAAGCTTTTCATCACGCGCATCCACCGCGACTACGAAGGCGACCGCCGTTTTCCCGCCGACTGGCAGAAGCACTTCGCGCGCCGAACCTGGTCCCAGGACGGCGAACACGAAGGCGTGAAGTATACGTTCGAGGTTTGGGAGAGGTAGTTCTTGAGGTAGGGCTAGGGCTTGGGGCAGGGCCGGGGCCGGTGATTCAACAACGTGGTGGAATGGGCGCAGCGGTCGGCTTAGGGTGCATCTGCATCTCATTTGACCAGCCCTGGCCCCGGCCCTATCCCTAGCCCACTGCAACTACCCCATGCTCTTCCCCCTTCTTTTTCTGGCCGCGGCGATGCCGGCCACGATCGATGACGAGTCGAAGGTGCCGCCCTACACACTGCCCGACCCATTGGTCGACAACGCCGGCCAGAAGGTCGTCGATTCGAAGCAGTGGCGCGAGTCCCGTCGACCGGAGGTCCTGAAACTTGTCGAGGACAACATCTTTGGCCGGACGCCCGACACGCGTGAGCGGACTAAGGCCGCGGTCTCCGAAGTCGTCGAGACGTCCGCCTCCGCCCTCGGCGGTAAGGCGACCCGCACGCAGCTCAAAGTCTGGCCGATCGGCAAGTCGGGCCCGGCCTTCGACCTTCTGCTCTACACGCCCAACGCGGCGAAGGGTTCGGTGCCCGTCTTCCTCGGGCTCAACTTCGGCGGTAACCACACCACGGTCGAGGACCCGGCCGTGCGCCTACCGTCGACTTGGGTTTCGAAGCAGTGGGCCGCGATCGATGGTTCCAATCGCGCTACGGAGAAGGGGCGCGGCGGCCAGGCTTCCCGCTGGCAGGCCGAGGCCTTGATCGCGCGAGGCTACGGCCTCGCGACCGTCTACTGCGGCGACTTCGAGCCCGACTTCCCCGAAGGGTGGAAGCAGGGCTTCCGCGCGGCGCTTTCGCCCGCAGGCGCGAACACCGTCTGGAAGGACGGCGACTGGGCGTGCATCGGCGCGTGGGCCTGGGGCCTATCGCGTTCGCTCGACGCCCTGGAGAAACTTCCCGCGGTCGACGCCAAGCGCGTCGCCGTGATCGGTCACTCGCGGCTCGGCAAGGCCTCGCTCTGGGCCGGTGCGCAGGACGAACGGTTCGCCCTCGTCATCTCGAACGAGTCCGGTTGCGGCGGCGCCGCCCTCGGTAAGCGCATCTTCGGCGAGACCGTCGGCGTCATCGCCGGCGCCTACCCCGGCCGGGGCTTCCCGCACTGGTTCACCGCCCGCTACGCCACCTTCGCGGAGAAGGAGCACCTGATGCCCATCGACCAGCACCACCTGCTCGCCCTCGTCGCCCCACGGGCGCTTTACGTCGCCAGCGCCGTCGAGGATCGCTGGGCCGACCCCAAGGGCGAATTCCTCGGGGCTCTCGCCGCGGATCCGGTCTTCAGGCTCCTCGGCCAGCCCGGACTCGGTACGGACGTCTACCCCGCCGTCGGCCAGCGGGTGGGCAAATCCATCGGCTACCACGTCCGTGCCGGCAAGCATGACGTCACCCTGGAGGATTGGCAGGCCTACCTGGACTTCGCCGACCGGGTGATGCCCGCGAAATGAGCGCCGGTGCCCAATTGTAGTATCGTCAAACGGCCCCGACTCCCTCATTTTCAAGCATCTTCCCCGGCATGAAAAAGTTCCTCGTCCTCCTCGCCCTTGGTTGCGCCGCGTTCGTCGACGCCGCCGACACGCCCGGAAGTTCCTCGCGAACCTGCCGCTTGCTCTATGTCCAGGCGCCGTTCGACGCCCCGGAAAAGGTGGTCTTGGTCGTCGGCAAGGATACCACCGACATCGACCTGCCCCGTCTCTGCATCTCCAACGCTCGGGCGAAGTTGCCGGCGGGTCCCGCCCGGGTCTATGCCGCGACCAAGGCTCCCACCAAGGAGGAGCCGCTGCCGCCCAATACGCCGTTCGTCGACATCCCCGAGACGATGGGTGATGCGCTCATCGTGCTGCTTCCGACTGGTCAGCCCGGCCCGCTTTCCTTCATCATGCTCCCGGTGGAGTTCAACAAGGCCCGCGCGCCCGAGGGTTCCGTGATCTGGTTCAACCTTTCCGATCGGATCATCTACGCGAAGCTCGGCAACGCCGGCGTCACGGTCAATCCGAAGGGCTCCGCCCTCAGCATGCCGACGGTGGGGATCGATGAGCCTTATGTGGTCTACGTGGATGCCTCCCCGGTTCCGCCGGAGACCGAGACCGTCCCCGTGGTGCGTGGGAGCTGGGTCAAGGAGGCGCGCATGCGCAACCTGCTCTTCATCGTGCCGGACCCCACCCGCACCGTGCCGCGCATCCTCTCGATTCCCGATCGCCTCGATCCCGAGCCCGAACTGAACGTCAAGGGCGCCAATGGTAAGCCGGCGGCCAAGCCCGCGCCCAAGCCGAAGGAAGAGAAGAAGTAAGCGGCTCCGGCCGCCAAATTGGTCGGGTTGAAGAGGGGAAGGGTTGACTACCGGACCGGCCCTCGGCTTGTATCGGCTCAGGTACCCGTATTTCAATGGATAGAATTCTGGCCTCCGAAGCCGGCGATTTGGGTTCGAATCCCAACGGGTGCACCACTTTGCGCGCTGTCAGCGCGAGGAATCTGGGAATAGGGAATAGGTATTAGGTGGGGCTGACCGTCCTCGGTCGGCCGCGGACCAGCAGGGACGCTGGTCCCTACCTGGAGCCACGACGAGACGCCGAGAGGAATGAGCGCGGTTTTTCCTCCTATGTCCCACTCCCCACTCCCCACTCCCCACTCCCCACTCCCCACTCCCCACTCCCTATTTCCTATTCCTTCTACTCCACCGCTTCATTCATCCGGTTGCCGGCGGCGACCAGGACGATGCAGCCGATGACGGCGTAGCAGCAGGCCGAGCCGAAGAGGATCTGGCGGATGCCGAAGTGGTCGGCGAGGGCTCCCATGATCAGGCCGGCGAAGGGGAGGAAGCCGAAGAAGCTTAGTCCGGCGATGGCCGAGACGCGGCCGCGGATTTCTTCGGGCGAGCGTTCCTGTACCACCGTATTGCCTAGCCCAACCAAGGTCGAGACCCCGAGCGCGAGGCAGGTCAGCGTCGGTGCCGCCCAAAGGAAGCTATCCGCCTTGCTGAGGCTGACCAGCGCCGCGCAGATGAGGGCGACCGCGATGGTCAAGGCCACCCGGCGGGCTTGGCGCGGGAGGAACATGATCCCGATGGAGCCCAAGACCGAACCGATGCCGGAACTGAGCATGAGTCCGCCCATCTGTTCGGGGTCGACGTGGAGGACGTGCTGACCGTAGAGCGGGAGCAGCACGATCATCACCGGGAAGACGAACAGCGTGTTCGTGACGAGCATCGCGATCATCGAGAGGCTGGCCGCGTCCTGCCGGAGATGCTGGAAGGCGGCGCCCATGCCGCCTTGGCGTTTCTCCTCCTGCTCCGGCGTGCCGAGCGCCCGGCGGGGCAGCGTGGTGAGGGCGATCATCAGGGCGACGAACGAGCCGGCGTTCAGGTAGAAGGCCCAGTGGGCGCCCAGCCGGCCCACGAGGTAGCCGGCCAGGGCCGGACCGATGAGCCGGGTTCCGTGGAAGATCGCACGGTCGACCGCGATGGCGCGGCCGACGTGCGCCTTACCGACGAGCTCCGGGACGATCGCGGCGGCGGCGGGCATCTCGAAGGAATTGGAAATGCCCAGCAACGTCGCCGCGGCGATGATGTGCCACATTTCGAGGCTGCCCTGGGCGATGAGCGTGCCGAGCGCGAGCGCGAGGCAGATTTGCACGAGCTGGCAGGCCTGCAGGATGTAGCGCTTGTCGTAGCGGTCGGCGTACATGCCGCCGAGGCGGAAGAGCAGGAGCATCGGCAGGCCGCTCGCGAAGTTGACCGCCGCCAGCGCCAGGCCGCTCGCGGTCAGGCCGGCCATCACCCAACCTTGCGCCATCGCCTGCATCCACGTGCCCGTCATCGAAATCCCTTCGCCAATCATGTAGCGGGTGAACGGCCCGTTCGGGAAGCGCTCGGCGGCGGGCTGTTCGGCAGGGGAGGACATTGGTGGGCAGACTTGGGGACAATGGACCAAAGTGCAAAGGGAAGTTGGCGGGTAGCGGTTGGCGGCTGGATTGATGCCGGCAAAAGGTAGGGCTGACCGTCCCCGGTCGGCCGCCGGCATGGGGTCTGGCTTCGCCTCGCGCAGCGATGGCGTGTCTGACCTCGTGCCGAGTCCTGACCAACGGACCAGCGGGACGCTGGTCCCTACCTTGAGCGGTAACGTGTCCGCCAACCGCCAACCCCCAACCGCTAACCGCCAAACCTTCTCACTTCTTGAACGCCTTCTCCGTCGCCTTCCACGCAGCGTCGACGGCGGGCTTGAGGACCTTGGCGATCTCCTGGTAGCCGAGTTCGCTGGGATGGAGGTTGTCCTTGAGGTAGTGGCCGTCCTTGCCTTCGCCGCTGGGCTGATTGAGCGCCGGGTTGATGTCCACGAACCAGACGTTGGTCTCCTCCTTGCAGTAGGCGGCGAGGCCGGCGTTGAACTTATCGAGTTCCGGCCACTTGGCCTTGCGGGAAGGGGCGCGCGTGGTGGCCATGAAGACGACGGCGGTTTCCGGGTTGTCCTTGCGCAGGCGCTTGACGTACTCGCGGATGCGACCGAGCGGCGCTTCGGCCGGGTCGCCCGCGTTGACGTCGTTGCCGCCGCAATGGAAGACCACGACGCGCGGGTGGTAGGGCAGGGTGATGCGGTCCATGTAGCCGAGCACCTCGGTCGTGTAGGAGCCGCCGAAGCCGCGGTTGATCACGGGGTAGGGCTTCATGGCCTCGTCCACGTTCTTCCACATCCGCAAGGAGCTGGCGCCGCTGAGGAGCAGGGCCTGCTGGGGCGGCGGGTTGGCCTTATCCTGGGCCTCGAAGGCCGCGATGTCCTTGGCCATGCGCAGGGGCTGTTCGGCCAGCGGCTTGCGGACCGCCGGCTTGGTTTCGGACTTCGGGGCGGGCTTGGCGCCGTCTGCGGCGAAGGCGGGCAGGGCCAGCAAGCAGGCGAGGAGCAGGGCGGAGGGGGTGCGCATGGGGTAGTCGTAGGACCAAAGCCACCGCAGGGCAAAAAAGAAAATAAGCGAAGGTCCGGGGGAGGCACCTTTGCGCTTTTATACCGAGCCCGATTGGGCACATTGCAGGCATGCCCATCGTTCCCGGCCTCCTGAGTCCCTATGAAGCCGTCCGCGGTTTCGTCTACCTGCCGCGCCTGATCTCCAAGATCCGCCTGCACGCCGCCGGCCAACTCCATCCCGACTTCGTCAACAACCTCGGCAAGGCCTTCGACGACCGTTGCTGCCAATACCTCGGCGTCGGTTACGACGACCTGCGCGTCTGGGTGCTTCAGCATCCCCAGGCCACCGCCGAGGAAGTCCTCGCCTGGGCCGAAGCCAAGGGCCGTCGGTTGAGCACGAACGACATCGAGATCTGGAACGGCTTCATGACCAAGCGGGGTTGGCGTGACGAGGCCAACGAGGTCCTGCTGCGGCGCCTGAAGGAGAACCAGCTGGGGCCAGACGCCGGCGTGGACACGATGTTCGACTACATCGAGGTCGACGAGGGTCGTCCGGCCCGCCGCCAAGCCCTTTGAGCCGGGGTTGGGTATTGAGTCGGCCTTGCCGAGGCGTTGAATGGGGCCGCCCCTTGTCGGGTGCCCGCTTGGCCACCGCCTCTCCATCCCATCCACTTGACCGGCCCACCGTCGCCCGGACCGAGAGAGGAGTCGCCGGGTGCTGATCCTGCCCGCCACCTTGGCCTTCTTGGCCGCCAAAGGGGGTTCCGACGACTCGGTGCGCAATTTCGCCTTGGCGCTCAAGGCGTTCGGCGCGGGTGGCTGGATCGTGTCCTTCATCGGCGCCGCCGCGATGGTGGGTCGCCTGCTCATCGACGAGGCCTCGGAGGCCAACTGGCGGCGCTCGCTGAAGCATATCATCGCCGCCGCGATCTTCGCCATCATCGCGTTCTTCGTCACCTACGCCTGGAAGCTTTCCGCCCTGAACAAGGCCATCATCCAGGGCCTCACCGGGGCGCTCGCCCCCGAACTGGTCGAGTGGATCACCCACACCGTCCGCGAAAAGCTGGGCTTGCTCAAGGGCGAGCACCTCGCGGCCCGCAAGAAGCGCCGCAAGCGGTCCTCCGGACGCAAGCGCTCCAAGCCCAAGGCCAAGGCCAAGGCGAAGGACAAGAAGCCTGCGTCGCGCAAGACGGGGGACTCCCGCCGTTCCTGAACCCTTTCATAACAACCTAAGAACATGACCAAGACCCGCACCTCCCGCCGACCCGTCCGCGGCGGACTCGTCCAAGCCGAAGTCGGCATCGTCGGCATGGCCGTCGTGACCCTCCTCGTCTCCTTGGCCGGCCTCTGGTTCAGCCACGAGCTCAAGGATACCACCGACAGCGTGCTGACCGCCACCAAGGAGATCCAGAAGTCCGTCGATGGCTACAAGGCCGCGATGAAGTCGACCGAGACCGCCGTCGTGCTGATCACCGACGACGGCATCAAGTCCGACAACAAGAAGCTCGAGGTGGCGGCCAAGTATGCCGAGACCGCGCTGGGTAAGGCCGAGGTGCAGACGACCAAGTGCATCAGCCTCCTCGAGACCGTCGTCCGGCTGCTCTCCACCTACGAGACCACCACCGTCACCTTCGCCGGCTGCGCCCTCATCTTCGCCCTCTTCGTCATCATCCGACAGTTCAAGTTGTAGGTGGGGAGGGGGGGCGGAGTGCAGAGTACGGAGCACAGAGTGCGGAATCGAGTGCGGAATCGAGTGCAGGGTCGAGTGCAGCGTCGAGTGCTGGGTCGAGGGCTGAATCGATTACGGAGTGCAGGGCCTGGCGCGTGGGTGTTGTGCCGATTTGCGGTCCCGAGCTGCAACGTCCCGCCTGATTTCCGTAATCTGTAATCTGTACTCCGTACTCAACTCAGCCCTCGACTCAGCACTCGATTCAGCCCTCAGCCCTCGACCCAGCACTCTATTCTTCCGTCAAAAATGCCCAAAGCCCTTGGCCTGCACCGGCTGTCCAGTGGCGAGGTCGATCAGGCAGCCCGTCCCTTGCTCGGTCGCGCCGAGGCGGGAGAGCGGGGTGAGCGGGAAGGCTTGGCGGAAGGCGCGTTCCAGGAAATCGGCGCGGTCCGCGGCGACGGCGAAGAGTAGTTCGTAGTCCTCGCCGTCGGTCAGCGCATGCTCGACCGGCGGTTTGCCGTCGGCCTTGGCGAGGGCGCGGGCGGCGTCGCTCAAGGGTAGCGCTCCGAGGTCGATCCGAGCGTCGAGTTTCGGGCCGAGCAGGCCGGCTAGATCCTTGGCCAACCCGTCGGACAGGTCGGTGCAGGCGGTGACTTCGCCCTGTCCGCACAACCATTCGCCCTCGGCCAGCCGGGGCGTGAAGTCGAGGTGGTGTCCGTAGAGCGAGCCACCGAGCTGGCCCGTCACGAAGATCGCGTCGCCGGAGGAGGCGGTGCGGCGCGTGAGGATGCGGTGGGCGAAGCCCTGCAAGGCCAGCGTCGCCGCAAACGTGCCCGCCGGCGCGCGGCAGATATCCCCGCCGACCAACCGTAGCCCCGCCCGGGACGCGGCCTGACCCGCCCCGTGGGCGAAGTCTTCCAGCCAGGCGACGTCCACGTCGGGAGCCAGCAGCAGGGAGAGCAGTCCGTCCGAGGGCGTCGCACCGGCCGCGGCGAGGTCGGACAGGTTGCGGTTCACCAGTTTGGCGCCCGCGCGATGGCCCGCGCAGGCCGCATCGAAATGCCGCCCCAGCAGGACGGAGTCGATCGTGCTGGCGCGGTACTTCCGGCCGCCGCGTGTCGTGTCGAGGTGTGCGCAATCCCCGCCGGGGCCTTCGGGGAAGGGCGGAGCGGCCACCCCCAGCGCCTGCACCACCCGTCGGATGATCTCCTCCTCCGTGAGCCGGGCGACGGAGCGATCGGTCAGCGTGGTGAGCGCGCCCATGGGTCAGAGGCTGGACGCGTTCGGCGCCAGCTTCAGCCACAGCAGGCTCGTGAAGTTGAAGGCGGCGTGGACGCCGATGCAGGTCAGGAGCCCGTAGCGATCTCGCACCAGGCAAAGGAAGCAACCGAAGCCCAGCAGCGGCAGCGCGGCGGACCAGCTCAGGTGCACGGTCGAGAAAAGCAACCCCGTGATCACCACCGCGGGCCAGCGGGAGGGCGGGAGCAGCCGCTTCAGGCCCGGGTAGATCATGCCGCGGAAGGCGATCTCCTCCATGATGGGCGCCCCGAGCGAGACCGTCAGCAGAAGCATGTCGAAGGTCCGCGAGCCGAAGGGGACATCCAGCACTAGTTGGACGACGTCCTGGGGCTCGTCGGCCGGCGCGGCGAAGGGGAAACCATGCGCCGCGGCGAAGGCCCAGGTCAGGTGGACGAGTTTCCAGATCACGGCGCCGGCGAGCCCGAGTCCGATCACGCAGACCAACGCGTAGCCGATCAGCCGGGGGTTCAGTCCGGGGAGCGCCGAGCCCGGGTGGTTATGCGCCCGGAGCGGGTCCATCGGCGCGGATGCGTTCCAGACGAGGGCGGGACGCAGGGTGAGCCAGACTCCCACCATCAGGCCCGTGGCCACCAGCTGTCCGATCAGCCCCATCAGCAGGTGGGATGAGACCGAGGGGAGGAGCTGCTCCGATGTGAGGCGTTCCACGAGGGCCGCCTGCACCATTGGGTAGACGAAGCCGAAGGCCAGTAGGCCGAGTCCGAGCCCGATCAGGGCGTCGACGGGGGAGGACGGCGACGGCTCGTCGACCTGCTCCTCCCGGAACCAGCGCCGCAGCCAGACTAGCCCGAGCACCCCGAGGCCGACCGAGTAGGCGACGCAGGCCCAGTCCCAGGCGGTGAAGGCACGGGCGGTCTCGAGGAGTTTTTCCATCAAGCGGCTTAGGCTCCGTGCACCTGGTGACCGCCGACGAAGGTCGCGAGGACGCGGCCGGTCAGGGGGCGCCCGGTCAGCGGGTTGTTGCCCGACTTGGAGAAGAGCGTCTTCGCGGAAGGGGTCCACTTCGCCTTCGGGTCGAGCACCACGAGGTCCGCCTCGGCGCCCGCGCGCAGCGTGCCGGCGGCGAGGCCGAGGGCCTTGGCCGGGCCGATGGTGAGGCGGGCGATCAGCAGGGCGAGGTCGGCCGCGCCGGAGAGCACCACGGCCTCATGGGCCGCGGAGAAGGTGGTCTCGAGCGAAGCCGCCCCGAACGGGGCCTGGTCGAACTCGCAGTCTTTCTCCGTCGCGGTGCACGGCGAGTGGTCGGAGCAGACGGCGTCGAGCGTGCCGTCGACGAGCGCGGTCACCAGCGCGGCGCGGTCGGCCTCCTCGCGCAGCGGCGGGTTCAGCTTCAGCCGCGTGTCGTAATCCTTGAGGGCGCCGTCGGACAGCAGCAGGTGCAGGCCGGAGACCTCGGCCGTCACCGGCAGGCGGCGGGCCTTGGCGCGGCGGACGATCTCGGCGGAGCCGGCGGAGGAGAGGTGCTGCAGGTGGATCCGGGCCTTGGTGAGCTCGGCGAGCAGGCAGTCGCTCGAGGCGACGATCTCCTCGGCGGTGCGGGGGAGGCCCCGGAGCCCGAGGCGGAGGGACCAGGCGCCTTCGTGCATCTGGCCGCCGTCGGTCATGCTGCTATCCTGGCAGTGGTCGAGCACCACGAGGTCGAACATCGCGGCGTACTCGAGCGCGCGGCGCATGATCTCGTTGTTCTGCACGCCGGAGGTGGCGTCGGTCACCGCGACCACGCCCGCCTTCTTGAGCGAGCCGATCGGGGCGAGGGCCTTGCCTTCGTGGCCTTTGGTCAGCGTGCCGGTGGGCAGGACGCGCACGGCGGCGTCGCGGGCGCAGATTTCGCGGAGGAGTTGGATGGTGCCGACGTTGTCCGCCGCAGGGAGCGAGTCGGGCATCGTGACGACGGTGGTGAAGCCGCCGGCGGCGGCCGCGCGGGTGCCGGTGCGGACCGTTTCGCGGGCCGTGCGGCCGGGCTCGCCGAGGCGGCAGTTGAGGTCGACGAAACCGGGGGCGACGACGAGGCCCTTGCCGTCGATTATGCGGGCCTTGGCCTGCTCGGCGGCGGTGAGCCGTTCGACGAAGATTCCGTCGCGGACGAAGATATCGCCCTTGGCCTCGTCGCGGCCCGACGCCGGGTCGAGCACGCGCGCGCCGCGGATCCAGAGGGGAGAGGGGTCGGCGGGGTTCATCGGGAGAGGGCCTTGGTGCAGAGGTGGAGGACGGCCATGCGCACGGCGACGCCGTTGCGGACCTGTTCGAGGATCACGGAGCGGGGGCCGTCGGCCACCTCGCTCTCGACCTCGACGCCGCGGTTGATCGGGCCCGGGTGCATCACGATGGCCTTGGGCTTGAGCCAGCCGGCGCGCTCGGCGTTGAGGCCGAACTGCGCAGTGTACTCGCCGAGGGACGGGAAGTGGGTGGTGGTCTGGCGCTCGTGCTGGATGCGCAGCAGCATGACGGCGTCGCAGTCGCGCAGGGCGGACTTGAGGTCGTGCGCGATGCGGACCTGCGGGAAGGCCGCCTTGAGCGCGGCCGGCACCAGCGTGGCGGGACCCGCGAGGGTGACTTCGGCGCCGAGCTTGGAGAGGCAGAGGATGTTGGAGCGGGCGACGCGGCTGAAGAGGATGTCGCCGAGGATCGTGACCTTGAGGCCGGCGACCTTCCCGAACCGCTCGCGGAGCGTGAAGGCGTCGAGCAGCGCTTGGGTCGGGTGCTCGTGGGCGCCGTCGCCGGCGTTGACCACGGAGATGTCGAGCACCTCGCCGAGGTAGCGGGCCGCGCCGGCGGAGGAGTGGCGCATCACGATGGCGTCCACGCCCATCGCGCGGATGTTGAGGGCCGTGTCGCGGAGGGTCTCGCCCTTGACGAGCGACGAGGCGGTGGTGTTGATGGAGACCACCTCGGCCCCGAGCTTCTTGGCGGAGATTTCGAAGGCGGTGCGGGTGCGCGTGCTCGGCTCGAGGAAGAGGTTCACCACCGTGCGCCCCTTCATGAGGTCGAGTCCCTTCCCTGGGGCCAGGGCCGGCAGGAAGCGGTCGGCCTGGCGGAAGAGGAGTTCGATCTCGGCTCGGGTCAGTTCCTCGATGCCGGTCAGGTCTTTCTTCGTCCAGGTGTCTTGTTTGGCCATGCTGGGTGGGTGCGTGGCCCCAACGAAGTTAGGACCATCGGGAAAGTGGGGAGGGAAGCCCCTTGGTCAAGGGATTTAGGGGAGGGCTAGGGCCGGGGACAGGGCCAGGGCTAGGGACAGGGCCAGGGAAGTGGCTGTGGGCAGCAGGAAGAGAGGGCTAAAGGCACGATACCTAGGAAGGTTAGGCTTTACACCTAACATCATTAGGTATACTCGGGTGGTGTCATGATGCATGCATTCACCAACGGACTTCCCGAACTTCTGATTCTCCGGAAGCTCTCTGCCGGCGAGTTGTATGGCTACCAGCTGGTCAGCGAAATCGCCAAAGCCGGAGAGGGGCGCATCAAGTTCAGCGAAGGCTGCGTCTACCCGGTACTCCATCGGCTCGAGTCCAAGGGCATCCTCGCCACGCGCGAGGAGGAAGTCGCCGGACGCCTGCGTCGTTACTACCGGCTGAGCCAGTCCGGGAAGAAGCGTCTCGCCCAGCTCCTGGACGAGCTGCAGGCCGTCAACCGTTCCGTCGACCTGATCGGAGGAGTCGCCCATGCACTCTGAGGCCGCCACGGGAGTCGACGCAGACGCCGCGTTCGCGGGCGAACTCAAGGTTGCCTTGCGTCGACGGGGGCTACGGGGTGCCTACGCCGCGAAGCTCCAGGCCGAGTGGCTCGGCCATTACGCCAACCTGCGGGATAACTCGACGGCCGAAGAGGCGATCGCGCGACTGGGCTCGCCCGACGAACTCGCCGCCTCCGCCGCGCGTACCCGGTTCGAAGGACGTTGGTGGTGCGCTTGGCCGGTCGCCGCTGGGGTGCTGGCCGGGGTCACCGCCTTCCTGCTGGCGACGGCGCTCTGCCTGACGCCCCTGACTTTCCTCCTGGATCCGGAGGTGGCCTGGACGTTGAGCTTCACGGCCGCCTACGCCCAGGTCTTCAACTGGTTCGGCGCGTTGGCCGGTCTGATCGCGCTGGGGTGGGTCACCGGGCGACTTTCGAGCCCGCCGCGCTTCCGGCGGGCCCTGATTCTTTCGTTCGCTTTGTTGGTGTTGACGCTCTCGATGATCTTCAACCCGCCGAGCGGAGGACCGGGCACGGGTTCCTTCGTTTTCGGCTCGTTCGTCGGAGCCCCCGACTACCTATTGCTCGCTTTCCGATTCGCCGTTTTCGTCGCCGCGTTCCAGTGGTGCCGGCGCGCGGCCTGAGGCTTGGGCAAGGGCGGAGATAGGGCCAGGGGCAGAGCGTAGATAGGGCTAGGGCCAGGGACAGGGTCAGGGGCTGCAGCTTAGGGATAGGGAGGGTTCTTGCCGATTCGTTTTCCCCAGCCCCAGCCCCAGCCCCAGCCCCAGCCCCAGCCCCAGCCCCAGCCCCAGCCCCAGCCCTCTTAAGAATTACTTCCCCAACAACTCCCGGACCTTCGCGCCGATGGCGGCGGGGGCTTCGGTGCGCTTGTCCTTGTGGGCGGCGATGACGTTCACGAGGGCGCTCCCGACGACCACGCCGTCGGCGACCTTGGCGATGGCCTGGACGTGCGCGGCGGTGGAGACGCCGAAACCGACGCAGACCGGCAGGGTGGTGTGCTTCTTGATCTCGCCGACCGAGGCGGCGAGGTTGGCGGCGAGCTCCGAGCGCTCGCCGGTCACGCCTTCGCGCGAGACGTAATAGATGAAGCCGCTGGCGTGCTTGGCGATGAGGGCGACGCGGGCCGGCGGGGTCGTCGGGGCGACGATGAAGATGTTGGCCAGGCCGTGCTTCCGCGAGGCGGCGATGAGTTCGCCGGCTTCCTCGGGCGGGCAGTCGAGGACGAGCAGGCCATCGGCGCCGGCGGCCTTCACCTTGCGGCAATACTCGTCGACCCCGAAGGAGAAGAGCAGGTTATAATAGCAGTAGAGGACGATCGGCTTGTCCGTGCCGGCGCGGGTCGCGGCCAGGATGTCGAGCAGGCCGTCGTAGGTCATGCCGCCCTCGAGGGCGCGCTGGGCCGCGAGCTGGTTGGTCAGGCCGTCGGCCAAGGGGTCCGAGAAGGGCACGCCGACCTCCAGGATGTCGGCGCCATTGGCGGCGAGTGCGAGCAGCACGGCCTTGGAGGTGGCCACGTCCGGGTCGCCGGCGCACACGTAGCTGACGAAGGCCGGGCGGCCTTCGGCTTTGCAGCGGGCAAACGTCTGGGCGATGCGGTCCATCGCCCCGAGGCAAGCCGCCTTTGGGCGGGAGGGCAAGGCGACTTATTGGAAGGACGCGGGCATTTCCCCTTTGCCCGCGCCGACCCGTTCCGCAGGCTGTCCGCATGAGCCTGCCACTGGTCCTCAAATTCCTCCTCTCCGCCTCCGTCATCGTCGGCGCCGCCGAACTCGCGAAGCGCAACGTTTCCCTCGGCGCCCTCCTATGCGCGCTTCCGCTGACCAGCCTGCTCGTGATGATCTGGACGTGGGTGGACACCGGCGACCAGGCCAAGGTCGTCGCGCTCAACTGGTCCATCCTCGCCTACACCATCCCGTCCTTCGTCCTGTTCCTGGCCTTCCCGTCCCTACTCAAGGCCGGGCTGGGTTTCTGGCCGTCGCTGCTCCTAGCCTGCCTCGTCACAGGCGGCGTCTACAAACTCTGCCAGCCGCTGCTCGACCGGGCCGGTGCCTGAGCATTCCGGGTTTGCCAGCCCGGCTCGCCCGGGTAAGTTCCTCCCGTCGGCCCAAGTGGTGGAATGGCAAACACATCAGACTTAAAATCTGCCGCCGCGAGGCTTACTGGTTCGAGTCCAGTCTTGGGCACGACGTTCAGCCCTTCAGCGAGAACGGCGTGAAGTCGGTCGCCGAATCGTCGGCGTCCACGCCCTCGGCGCGCTTGAGCCGCTCGCAGACCACGTAGGTCACGGGGGTCATCACCGCCTCGACGAGCACCTTGAAGGCCCAGTTCGCGGCCATGACCTTGAGCAGGGTCGCGCCGGTCCAGATCCCGGCGAAGGCCAGCGGGTAGAAGATGAGGCTGTCGACGGCCTGGCCCACGATCGTGGAGCCGATGAAGCGCAGCCAGGCGTGGCGGCCTTGGGTGCGTACCTTCAGTTTCGCCAGTACGTAGGAGTTGAGGAAATCGCCGACGCAGAAGGCGAGGATGGAGCCCAGCGCGATGCGCCAGCCGCCGCCGAAGCAGAGCTGCAGGGCGGGCTGGAGCTGGGCGCTGAACGGCTCGTGCGGGCTGGCGGGCAAGGTCAGCACCACCCAGGTCATCACGGTGGCGAAGAGCATCGCCGCGAAGCCGGCCCAGATCACGCGGCGCGCGAGCGCGTAACCATAGACCTCCGTGAGGATGTCGCCGAAGATGTAAGACAGCGGGAAGAACAGGTTGCCGGCGCCGAACTGCGTCGGTCCCAGCAGCGGCAGGTCCAGCATCACCACCTTCGCGGGCCCGATGAGGTTGGAGCAGAGCAGCACGGCCACGAAGCCCCCGAGGATCAGGTCGTAGTAGCGGAAGCCGCGGTGCATGGGCGTAGTCTGGAGGGAAAGCCGGGAGAAGCCAGCCGGGGTGGCGGAATCTCCCGCTCAGAGCGCCGTGCCCTTCGCCACGGCCAATTCGCGGAGTTCCCGCAGGGGACGCTCGTAGGCCTTCAGGGCTTCGAGGTAGTCGGCTTGCTGCTTGCGGGCCGCCTCCAAGGTCGGTTCGGCCTTGAGCCGGCTGGCTTCCGCGCGCGCCTGGGCCGCGGCGACCAGTTCCTCCTCGCGCACGATCTGGGCGGCGGCCGCCGTGATGGCCGCCTCCAGTTGGACGTAGGTGTTGAGGTCGGCCTTCGTCGCCGCCTCCGGGTCATGCAGCAGGGTCGCCAGCTTTTCCTTCAGCGCGGCCTGCTTGAGCCGCAGGCTTGCGAGCCTTTCGGTGGCCGTCGCGGCCAGGGCCTCGGATTGGCGGACCTTGGCCTCCACCTGGCTCTTGTCCAGGAGCGTGCGGCGGAGCGCGAGGTAAAGTTCGCGCGTCTTCACGTAGTTGGCTTCGCCGATGAGCTTGGCCACGGTCGGCTTGATCTCCTCGGGCAGCAGGTAGCTCTTGCCCTCGATGCGGACCTTGATCTTCCCCGCGGGCTGCGCGTAGACGTTCGGCGGCAAGGCCGGCAAAGGCGTCTCCTCGGCCGGAGCGGCCATCGCGAGGATGGTCGCCGACAGCAGGGCGAAGAGGGCGGGGCGGGCCTTCACGCGCCCATTCCTAGGCTTCCCCTCGACTTCGTCAATGACGGCTTGGCGCCGGCGGCGGCTAGAGGGCGGTCCCCGCGGAGAGCGCCAGCGCCCGGAGTTGGGCGAGGGGGCGCTCGTAATCGGTCAAGGCCTTGACGTAATCCTGGCGGGCTTGCTCGGCCCGCGCCTGCGCGGGTTCGGCCAGCCGACGGCCCTCCTCGGCCTTGCCGCGGGCCCGGTTTTCCTGTTCTTCCGCCCCGGACAACTGGGACTGCGCGCGCACCAGCTGTTCCTGCAGGAAGACCAGTTGGTTCGGGTCGTAGGGTGGGGTCAGGCGGAAGAGCGCCAGTTGCTGGCGAGCGTTCTCCAGCTGCAGCCGGGCGCGCTCGGTCGCCAGCCCGAGCCTTTGGACGGTGGCCTCCAGGCGCGCCACGGATGACTCGGCCTTGGCTTTGTCGGCCAGCGCCCGGCGGTAGGCTTCGTACGCGAGCTTCGCGCCTTGGTAGTTCGCGTCCGCCAGGAGCCGGGCGACGGGGTCCTTGTGGATGGTCTCCAACTGGTACCGGCGGTTGTCGATGCGGAGGATGAACTTGCCCCCGATCTCGTCGTAGACGATCGGCAGGTTCTGCGGCGGCGATGGTTCCTCGGGCGCGGCGCCGAGCAGGGCCGCGAGCAGGCAGGGTAGGGTGGCGAGCAGGGCCCTCACTTCGCCTTCTTCCTAGGGCTTGCCGGCGGCGGGGTCAATGCGGGTTCGCGCCGGCGACGCGACGCCACGTGTTGCCGGATCATGGCCTCCACCTGGCACCGCAGCAGCTCGCCGCCCATGTCGGCCAGCCAGAGCTTCACCATGCCGGCGTAGAGGCATAACGTCTCGAGGGCGGCGAGTCGCGGGTCCAGTCCCCGCTCGGTCAGCCCTTCCGACGCGGCCTGCGCGTAAAGTTCGCGCAGCTCCCCGGCGAAGGCCTCGCCCGCCTTCATCAATTCCGTGCGGACCGGGGCGAGCTCGTCCACGTATTCGCATTTCCAGAGCATGACCTCGTAGGTCTGGCGCGCCGCCGGTTCGCGCCGGAGGCGGTGGATCGCCTCGAGCAAGGTCGTCTCCAGCCGCCGCAACGCATCGGCCGAGCCGGGCGGCTCCAGCCGCAGCAACGTACCCGTATCGGCGCGGACCGCGCGGAAGAGGTCGGCCTTGTCGCGGAAGTGCCAGTAGACGGCCCCGCGCGTCACGCCGGCCTCCTGGGCGATCTCCTCCAGCGAGGTGTTCGTGACGCCCGCCCGGCTGAACACTTGTCGCGCGGATTCGACGATCCGGTGACGGGTGAGGGCGGCCTCCGCTTTGGTCTTGCGAGCCATGATGCAGCAAATAGATTTACATACATGAATGTATGTAAATCTCGCCCTGTCGAGGCGCTACTGCTCGGCCTCGGTCTCCTGGGGCTCGTCGCCTGCGGCGACGGTCCGCCGCCGGCGACCCCGCCACCCTTGCCGGTCAGCCTGCTGACCGCCCAAGTCCAGCCCTACCCGCAGGACGCCGAACTGACCGCGCAGGTCGAGGGCACCCGCGAGGTCGAGGTCCGCGCCCGCGTCGCGGGCATCTTGCTCGCCCAGTCCTATCGGGAAGGCGCGGAGGTCAAGGCGGGCGACCTGCTGTTCCGGATCGACCCGGCTCCCTATGAGATCGCCTTGGCCTTGGCCAAGGCCCAGCTCGCGCAGGAGCAGGCCCGTGCGGACCAGGCCGCGGCGGAAGCCGCCCGTCAGGCCAAGCTGCTCGCCGAACGGGCGACCAGCGTCAAGGAGGAGGCCGATGCCCGTTCCGCCGCGGCCGCCGCGACCGCCGCCCGCGACATCGCCGTGGCCCGGGTGCGCTCGGCCGAGCTGGACCTTTCTTACTGCGAAGTCCGCGCCCCGATCGCGGGCTTCACCGGCCGGCTCGCCCGCTCCGAAGGCTCCCTGGTCTCGCCGGGCGCCGACAGCCTGCTGACGACGGTCGTGCAGCGCGAGCAGGTCTGGGTCCGCTTCGGCCTCTCCGAGCAGGATTTCCAGCGGCTCTTCGCCGGCGCCGCCGCCGCGGCCACCGCGGCCAAGGTCGAGGTCTTCGACGCCGCGGGGAAGCCCCGGCCGCTCGTCGGGAAGGTGAATTTCGTGGCGGCCCAGGTGGAGGCCCGTCTCGGCACCATCCAGATGCGGGCCGAGTTCCCCAACGGGGCTGGCGCCCTCCTGCCCGGGCAGTTCGTCCGCGTGCGCCTCGCCGGCCGTCCCTTGCCCGCGGCCGTCGTCGTACCGACCTCCTGCCTCCTGCAGTCGGCCCAAGGACGCTTCGTCTACGTGCTCGGCGCGGGCAACGTCGCGCAGGTCCGCCCCGTGCAACTCGCCTTCGTGGAAGGGTCGCAGACCGTGCTCCTCGCCGGGCTCGCGTCCGGCGAGCGCGTCGTCCTGGACAACCTCGTCAAGGTCCGCCCCGGCGCCCCGCTGGTTCCCCGCGCCCCCGCCGCCAAGTAAGCGCCCGCGATGTCCTGGGAATTCTTCATCCGCCGGCCGATCTTCGGCACCGTGCTCTCGCTGGTCGTGGTCATGGCCGGCCTGATGGCCTTCCGGCTCCTGCCGGTTTCCCAGTACCCGCAGATCGCCCCGCCCACCGCCACCATCGCGATCTCCTACCCGGGCGCCTCGGCCGAGACGCTGATGCGCACGGTCGCCGCGCCGATCGAGGATGAGATCAACGGCACGGACAACCTCCTCTACTATTCCTCGACGTCCTCCTCCAACGGCCTGCTCACCATCACCGTGACCTTCGAGCCGGGCTCCGATCCGGACCTGGCCGTCATCAACCTCACGAACCGCGTCAAGGTCGCCGAGCCGCGGCTCCCGGACGAGGCCCGCCGCCTGGGCGTCGTGGTCAAGAAGCGCTCGAACGACATCCTGATGTCCGTCTCCGTCATCTCGAAGGACGGCAGCCGCGATTCCGTCTTCCTCAGCAATTACGCCGCCGTGAACGTCGTCGAGGAGATCAAGCGCGTGCCCGGCGTCAGCGACGCCGGCATCTTCGGCGCGCGCGACTACTCCATGCGCGTCTGGCTGCGCCCGGACAAGATGGCCCAGCTCGGGGTGACGCCGGGCGACGTGGCCCGCGCCATCCGCACCAGCAACAACCAGTACGCCGCCGGGCGCCTCGGCCAGGAGCCGACCGTGGCCGGCCAGTCCCTGGTGATGCCGATCATCACGCCGAGCCGGCTGGCCACCCCGGAGCAGTTCGGCAACATCCTCCTGCGGGCCGACGGGACCGCCGGCGTCCTGCGCCTGCGCGACGTCGCGACGGTCGAGCTCGGCGCGCAGAGCTACGAGCAGCAGGCCACGCTCGACGGCCGGACGGCCGTGGGCATCCGCATCTTCCTCGCCCCCGGCGCCAACGCGCTCGACGTGGCCCAGGCGGTCAAGGACCGGGTCGCGCAGCTGTCGCGCCGCTTCCCCTCGGGCGTCGACTACGACATCCCGTTCGACACCACGCGCTTCGTGGCCGCCTCCATCCGCGAGGTCGAGCATACGCTCTTCGAGGCGGGCATCCTCGTGGTCCTCGTGGTCTTCCTCTTCCTCGGCAGCTGGCGCGCGACGCTGATCCCGATGATCGCCGTCCCGGTCTCCCTGATCGGCACGTTCGCCGGCCTCTGGCTCTTCGGCTTCGGCATCAACACCCTGACGCTCTTCGCCATGGTGATCGCCATCGGCATCGTGGTCGACGACGCGATCGTCGTCCTCGAGAACGTGGAGCGCCTGATGGAGGAGAAGGGACTGTCCCCGTTCGACGCCGCGCTCGCCTCGGTCCATGAGGTCTCCGGCGCGATCGTCGCGATCGTGCTGGTGCTCGTGTCCGTCTTCCTGCCCGTCGCCTTCCTCGGCGGCATCGCCGGCACCCTCTACCGGCAGTTCGCGGTGACCGTGTCGATCGCGGTCATCATCTCGGGCTTCGTCGCCCTGACGCTCACGCCCGCGCTCTGCGCCGCGATCCTGCGGCCCCGATCCCACGGCGCCACGACCGGTTTCCTGGGCTGGTTCGAGCGCCGGTTCAAGGCCCTCGCCGATTGGCATGGCCGCGCCGTGCGCTGGCTGCTCGACCACCCGCGCTCGGCGGCCGGGCTGTTCCTCGCCATCCTCGCGGCCAACGCCGCGCTCCTCTGGGAGCGTCCCCGCGGCTTCCTGCCGGCCGAGGACCAAGGGTACGTGCTCGGCATGGTGACCTTGCCCGACGGCGCGAGCGTCACCCGCACGCGGGCCTACATGGCCGATATCGTGCCGGCCCTGCTCAAGACGCCGGCCGAGGAGCCCGCGGTCTTCCACGCCTTCGCCATCAGTGGCTTCGACCTCATCGGCGGCGGCGAGAAGACGAACGCGGGCACGATCTTCCTGCCCCTCAAGGATTGGTCCGAGCGCTCGGTGGGGGCCGAGGCCCTGACCGGCCGGCTCATGGCGGCCACGGCGCCTTACCCGCAGGGGCTGTGCTTCGTCGTGAACCCCCCGCCGATCCGCGGCATCGGCACCGCCGGCGGGTTCGAATTCTACCTCCAGGCGCGCGACGACGACAACCCGGTCCGCCTGGGCCAGGTCACCGACGAGTTCATCGCCGCGCTCGGCGCCGCGCGGGACCAGGCCGGCAAGCCCCTGATCGTCGGCCTGCGCTCCTTCCTGCGGACCAGCGTGCCGCAGTACGTGGCCGACGTCGACGAGGCGCGCGCCATGAGCCTCGGCGTCCCCCTGCCCGAGATCTACGAGTCGCTGCAGGCCACGATCGGCGCGGCCTACGTGAACGACTTCAACCGTTCCGGCCGGACCTACCGCGTGCTGATGCAGGCGGCGCCGACGGAGCGCATGGATCCCGCCGACGTCGGGCGCATCCACGTGCGCGCGGCCGACGGCAAGATGATCCCGCTGTCCAGCCTGGTGCGGATCCGGGCCTCCTCCGGGCCCGAGCAGGTCGAGCGCTACAACGGGTTCGTGGCGGCGCGCGTCCTCGGCTCCGGCGGGCCGGGCGTGAGCTCGAGCGAGGCGCTGCGCATCGTCGAGGACCTCGCCGAGCGCACCTTGCCCGAGGGCTACGAATTGGACTGGACCGCGCAGGCACTGCAGGAGAAACGTTCGGCCACCTCCGCGCTGCCGGCCTTCCTGATGGCGCTGACGATGGTGTTCCTGATCCTCGCCGCGCTCTACGAGAAGTGGTCGCTGCCGGTGGGCGTGATCCTGACGGTGCCGTTCGCCCTCCTGGGCGCGCTCATCGCCATCGCGGTGCGCGGGATCCCGAACGACCTCTACTTCCAGATCGGCCTGGTGACCCTCATCGGCCTCGCGGCGAAGAACGCCATCCTGATCGTCGAGTTCGCCGTCAAGGCGCGCGACGCGGGCCGCTCCGCCGCCGAGGCCGCGGTCGAGGCCGCCCGCATCCGCTTCCGCCCGCTGGTCATGACCTCGATGGCCTTCGTGCTCGGCGTCGTGCCGCTGGTGCTCGCGGCCGGCGCCGGGGCCGGCGCCCGTCGCTCGATGGGCACCGGCGTCTTCGGGGGCATGCTGCTCGATACCTTCGTGGCCACGCTCTTCATCCCCCTGTTCTTCAAGCTGCTCACCGGTGACCGGAAGGAGCCCCGCGCATGAGCCCGCGCGCCTGGTTCCGCGGCCTCCCGTTGGCCGCCCTGTTCGCCGGCTGCACCGTCGGGCCCGATTACGTCCGTCCCGAGACCGCCTTGCCCGCCGCCTTCGCCGAGGGCGCCGGCGAGCCGGTCTCCGGCGGGATCGCCGCCGACTGGTGGCAGGGCTTCGGCGATCCGGAACTCACCCGGCTCGTCGGCCGGGCCTTGGCCGCCAACACGGACCTTCGCGTCGCCGTCGGGCGGTGGGAGGAAGCCTCCGCGCAGCTGAGCGACGTCGCCGGCGCGGCTTGGCCGGCGATCGATGCGACCGGCGAGGCCGACCGCTTCAAGGTCAGCAGCGGCACCTTCCTCCCGGTCGGCGGCAACGCCCCCGGCCGGAACCGGCGGATCCAGCGCGCTGGGCTGGTCACCTCGTTCGAGCTCGATTTCTGGGGCCGCCTGCGCCGTGCCGAAGAGGGGGCGCGCGCCCAGATGTTGGCCGCGGAGGAGGGCGTCGCCCAGGTTCGCCTCGGCTTGGCCGTCGCCGTGGTGCGGACCTATTCCGCCCTCCGGACCGCGGACGCCGTGCTGCTCGGCGCCGAGGCGCTCGTGGCCGCGCAGGAGGAAGGGGTCCGCTTGGCCCGCCGCCGGAGCGAGCTCGGGGTGGCCGCTCCCGCCGAGCTCGCCCAAGCGGAAATCGCGCAAGCGGCCGCCTTGGCCGGACGTTCCGAGGCGCGCCGGACGCGCGCGCAGGCGGAGCACCTGCTGGGTTTCCTCACGGTCGAGCCCGCCTTGGTCGTGCCCCGTGACGCCCGGCCGCTCCCCTTGCCGCCGCTGCCGTCCGCCGGCCTGCCTTCGGACCTGCTTTCCCACCGGCCAGATGTGCGCGCCGCGGAGCAGGCTTTGGTCGCCGCCAACGCCCGCATCGGTTTCGTTAAGGCCGCGCGGTACCCGTCGTTCTCGCTCACCGGCGCGCTCGGCACCGAGAGCCGGACTTTCGGGGATCTTTTCAAGTCCGAGACCGCGACCGCGGACCTCGGGCTGGATCTGCGGGCGCCCTTGTTCGACGCCGGTCGCTTGGCCGCCCGCGTCGACGTGGCCATCGCCGCCCAACATCAGGCCGTCGCCGATTACGAGCGCGCGGCGCTCAATGCTTTCCGCGAGGTGCGCGACGCCCTGGCGGATGTCCGCGAGACGGCGCTCGCCGCCGAGGCCGCCGCGCGCCGCGAGACGGCCGCCACCGAGGCCCTGCGGGTCGCGACCGCGCGGGGGTCGTCCGGGCAGGCCCCGCCGCAGGAGTTGCTGGATGCCCGCCGTGCCCACGCCGAGAGCCAATTCGCCGTCGCCCGCGTCCGCCAGGACCGGCTCGAGGCCCAGCTGGCGCTGATCCGCGCCTTGGGCGGCGCCCGCCCCGAGCAGGTTCCGCCGGTCCGCTGACCCGCGGACTCAGCGGGTGATGTCGACCTCGCCGAGCAGGTTGCCCTGGTACAGCTTGTCTGCGGACTGCCAGAAGGGGGCGTCGCGGTTGGCGAAGCGCACCATGTTGCGCTGGTCCTGCCTGAAGGGGAACTTAGTGAAGTTCAGCTCGGGGAACATCAGGCAGAGCTGGTGCTTGCCCTGCAGGTCCTTCGGCGCGATGGCGCGGATGGTGATCTCGTAGCCGGTCTCCGTGTTCTGCAGCGCGGCGTTGGGCGGGATGCGGCGGATGTCGAAGCTTTCGCCTTCGCCCGGCGCCAGCGTGTACTTCTGCGGCGTCTGCACGTAGGCGAGGTAGAGGTTGCGCGGGGTGGGGCAGATGGCGAAGCCGCGGTTGGCCAGGCGCAGCTTGATCTCGTAGTCCTTGCCTTGCTTGACCTTGGCCGGCCACGTCGCGCTGAGCAGTTCGTAGCGGTAGCCGACATGGTCGCGCAGGTAGTCGAAGGCCGAGCGGGGCACCTCGTTGCCCTTGGAGTCGGTGAAGTAGGCGTCGGAGACCGAGAGCCCGAGGGCCTTGGTCTCGGCCTTGGTCTTCATCTGCTTCTTCCAGCCGTCGACGATGCCGTCCTTGCGGTCGGGCGTCGCCTCGGACCAGCCATGGCTGAGGCCGAGCGTGGAGGCGCGCTCATTGCTCGCCGCCTGGGCGACGAGCCAGCCGTCGGCCGCGAATTGGCCGGCCGCGGCCTTGGCCGAAAGATCCGCGTCGTAGGGCACCCACAAGGTTTCGGCGCACATCTTCTGCCATTCCGCGTTGGTGCCGCCGATCGGCGCCTCGAACTGGCCGCCGTGGGTCAGGTCGACGAGGAAGTTGGCGTTGACCTGGCCCGTGCGGGCGGAGGGGTTGGCCTTCTCGAAGGCCGTGCCTTGGTTCAGCCGCGCCGGCCACTTCAGCTCGGTGAAGAGGTCCTCGCGCATGGTCGGGGACTGGATGAGCAGGGCGCGGTCGGGCGGCAGGGCGGCGAAGGCGTCGCGCAGGAGCGCCGCATGGGTCGCCACGTCCGCGGGGAGGCGGGTCGCGTTCGGACCCTCGCCACGCCGACCGATGCAACCGAGCTGCACGGCCGTCAGGATGTCGTAATGCTTGGCGAGGATCGGCTTCAGCTGCCCCCAATGGCCCTTGAGGATCGCGAGGTCGGGCCCCGCGGTCTTGCTGTCGTCGAGCTCGTAGGCGAAGCGGATCTGCAGCTTGACCCCGGCGCGACGGAAGACCTCGAGCGAGCGCTCCAGTCGGGCGAAGAGGATCGGGTCGAGCGGGCGGTTGCTGTACTCGTCGAGCCAGACGATGCCGAGGTAGCTCGTGAGGCCCTTGGCCTCCCAGGCCTTGATGGCGTCGGCCATCGCCCGGTCGGACCAACCGTTGCGGCTCACGTCCACCCCGAGGCAGGGCACGGGTTTCTCGTCGTTGGCCGCCGGGGCGCGCTTACGGATGATGCGGCCGTCGGGCCGTTGCACCAGGAGCTGGCCTTCGCCGAGGCCGATCGGGCATTCGAGGCGGAAGCCGCGTTCGGGGTTGCGCAGCCCGTGGGGCAGGGAGGGGTCGTCGGCGAAGAGCCCATGGTATTCATGGTAGATCAGCTTCGGGGTGTCTTCCTTGGCGGTGAGGCAAAGGGCGGCGAGCAGCAGCAGGGCGCAGGACTTGGGCATCGGGCGGGATTTTTTGCCCGTCGCCACGGGTTGCAATCCTCGAGTCGGCGTACTTGGATGCCCCATGCCCGCCTCCGCCTCCCTCTGGTCGGAACTGACCGCCGCGGCCTCGGCCGACCCCTTCCTGGTGGTCGCCAGCGGGGTTTTCGCGTTGGCGGTGCTGCATGCCTTCGCCGCGCCGTTCTTCGCCCGGGCCGCCCATCGCCTCGAGTCCGCCCACGCCGCCCGCGTCGCGGCCGGCGTGGCGCCCGTCAATGAGCGCGGGGAGTCGTCGGACTTTCGCGCGGCGGCCCTGCACCTGCTGGGCGAGGTCGAGGCGGTCTTCGGCCTCTGGGCCTTCGTGCTCTTCGCGCTGCTGATCGCCTGGCCCGGCAAAGGGTGGGCCTTCGCTTGCCGCTATGTGGAGAGCGGCGATTACGCGTTCGCGCTCGGGACGGCCGCCGCGGCCCCCTCGAAATTCGTCGAGCCCTTGTTCGTCTTCATCATCATGGCCCTGGCCTCGGCGCGGCCCATCGTGAACCTCGCCGGCCGGGCCTTGGGTGCGACCGCCCGGCTGTTCGGCGGTTCGCCCGCCGCCCATTGGTTCACCTTGCTCACCTTGGCGCCCTTGCTCGGGTCGCTCATCACGGAGCCGGCGGCGATGACCATCGCCGCCTGGTTGCTGTCGCGGCAATTCTTCGCGCTCCGTCCCTCGGAGCCGCTCAAGTACGCCACCCTCGCTCTCCTCTTCGTCAACATCTCCGTCGGCGGCGCGCTCACCCATTTCGCCGCCCCGCCGATCGTCATGGTCGCCACAGGGTGGGGGTGGGGCCTGACGGACGTCTTCCGCCAGTTCGGCCTCGGGGCCGTCGCGACCATCCTGCTGTCCAATTCGTTATATTTCGTTTATTTCCGGAAGGAACTCGGGGCCCTGCGCGCCGAAGGCGCCCCATCGTCCCCGGAGCCGGCGATCCCGTCCTGGGTCACCGGGGCGCACGTTCTCTTCATGGTCTGGACGGTGGCGATGCTGGCCGGCCATCACCCCATCCTGATGCTCGGTGGTTTGTTGGCCTTCCTGGCCTTCACGGTGGCGACCCCCCAGTGGCAGGCCCCCTTGCGGCTGCGGGGTCCGCTCCTGGTGGGTTTCTTCCTGGCGGGGTTGGTCGTCCTGGGCGGACTGCAGGGCTGGTGGATCGGTCCGGTGCTGCTGCGTCTAGGCGACCAGGCGCTCCTGCTGGCGGCGACGGTGCTGACCTCCTTCAACGACAATGCGGCCATCACCTACTTGGCCTCGCAGGTGCCCGACTTGGCCTCGCCGGGCGAGGCCGCCGACGCCTTGCGCCATGCCGTGGTCGCGGGGGCCTTGGCCGGGGGTGGCCTCACGGTCATCGCCAACGCGCCGAATCCGGCGGGGCAGTCCATCCTCTCGCCCCACTTCGATGGGGCTGTTTCGGCCTGGAAGCTGGCGCTTTGGGCCTTATTGCCGACGATTCTGGCGGTGCTTTGCCTCGGTTACCTGCGCGGCTGATGTCTCGGGCCCAGGGGGGCAAAAGGTGCTTTTTGACTGTTCAATCGGGGCGAGTCGTCAATAGACTGTTCCTTCCTTCGGAAACACCCCTTCCCCTATGCTTACCCGTCGCCGCCCAGGTTTCACCCTCATCGAGCTGCTGGTGGTGATCGCCATCATCGGCATCCTCGCCACCGCCCTCGTCCCCGCCGTGAAGGCGGTCAAGATGGCGGCCCGCAAGTCCCAGGCGAAGTCGGTCTTCGCCCAGTGGGCCACCGCCTGCACCCTCTACAAGAAGGAATACGGCGCCTACCTGCCGAACCTGGGCGGAACCTACGACGCCTCCCGGGACGTCCTGCACCGGATCGACGACTCCGGCCGCTCCCTGATCTTTGTGAAGCACCTGTACGGCAAGAACCTCAACGGCACCGCGCTCAGCAGCGGCGCCACCGGGGAGCGCGTCCGTTTCAACCGCCAGGCGATGGAGTTCTGCGCCTTCAGCCAGGACGACTTCTTCAACTTCGCGCCCGGCGACAACACCTGGCAGACCAACCCCATCCTGCAGGACCGCCTCGGCAACCCCGCCATCCGCGTCTGCTTCGACCTCAACAACGACGGCCTCGTCAAGGCGGTGTCCGGCATCTTCCCGCCCGAACTGAACGACGCGGGCGGCACGACCGGCGTCCCGGGGCGCGTCATCATCTTCACGACCGACCGGGACATCGGCACCGCCAATCCCGACCTCAGCCCGTCCGAAGCCGCCGACATCTTCGTCATCCAGTGAGCCCAGTCCTCCGCCCCCTCGGCCGCGCCGTCCGCCGCGGTTTCACGCTCATCGAACTGCTGATGGTCGTGACCATCATCCTCCTGCTGGCGGGGGTCTTCCTGAGCATCCGTCCCGGCAACGGCGGCGGCCTGCCGGCCGCGCAGAAGATGCTCGGTTCCACCCTGCAGTCCGTGCGCGCCATGGCGCTCATGAACCGCGGTTCCTTCGCCTCCAACGTCACCTACAACGCCCGCTATCGCCTGCTGATCCTCAAGGACGAGAACGATCCGGAGAACCACCTCCGCCAGTTCTGCATCGCCATCGGCAGCGCGATCCCGCCCACCGGCGTCGATCCCGCGACCATCACCGATACCGCGAACACCAACTACCGCTGGTACGCGCCGGAGGCGCCCTCGATCCTGCCCCCGAACATCTTCTTCATCCCGCCCCTGGCCGACTCCTCCCCGGTCGCCGCGGTCACGGCCCCGCCCCTGGATAACGGCGCCGCCGGCTCCTGGTCGACCGCGTTCGGCCGCCGCAGCGTGCTTCCGGCCATCGGCGACAATCCCCGGACGGGCCTGCCGGACGCGGCCAGCAGCCCGCCGATGATGCGTTTCGAGCCGGTCAACCAGCCCATCTCCCTCTCCGCTTCCCCGCATTCCGCCGGCCGCACCTGGTATTACGTCGAGCTCCAGCCGAGCGGCGCCTCCAACCACCTCGGCAAGGTCGTGCTCGTCCTGGCCTCCGGGACCGCGCGCGTCCAGGCCAACGGCAAGGTCGCCGTCGATTGCGACAACCGCAACCAGTTCGCCGCCCTGTCCGTCCGTCCCAACGGCAGCGTGTCCTACACTTCCGACCCCGACGAGCTCGAGCCGTCCACCTCCACCATCTACAAGTAAACCCGTGATTTCCTCCGCCCCCTCCCGCCGCCGCGGCTTCTCCCTGATCGAGGTCACCCTCGCGATCGGCATCCTCGGCCTCGCGATCCTCTCGCTCGTCGGCATCCTCAGCGCGACGTTCTCGCAGGTCAGCGAGATCATGGACACCAACCGCGCGCTCGCCGGCGTGACCCGCCTGATCGGGGCCTTGGACAACCCGCGGACGATCGTCTTCATCCCCGCCGGCGACACCGCCGCCGCCAACACGCGCTTCCTCCACCAGGGCAACGCCACGATCGACCCGGCGCCCGGCGGAGCCCCGAACTTCGACCTCGCCTACCGCCTGTTGTCGCAGGCGACGACCCCCGCGAACGCCGTCTGGCTCTACGTCTATGACCGCCGCTCGGTCGGCCCCGATCGCGCCTCCCGCGTGAGCGGCGGCAACGAGACCTTCGACATCACCTCCAACCCGTCCTCGATGGAGGTCGCCTTCGTCTCCGACGGCAACTTCACGCCCGACATGGCCGCGCAGCGCAACGTCATCGGCGCGCCGATGCGCGTCCGCCTGACGTTGTCCCGCCTGCTCGTCGGCCAGCGGACCGCGGTCGATGTCCTCACCTCGGAGCCTGCGGCCGCCCGCTACGCCCTGGGCGCGGCCTTGCCCGTCGACCCCAGCGGGTACGCCCTCGCTTACCTGCCGGTCGTCGCCGAGTTCTTCCCGCACGACTTCTCCTCGCCGCTCGGGCCCACGGGCTTCCGCACCTTGGAGCAGACGCCGTTGCTGATCCAGAACATCGTCATCAACCGATGAGCCCCGTTCCCGCCCTCCGCCCCGCCCGCCGGGGTTTCACCCTGATCGAGCTGATGGTCTCGACGGCCCTCATGGTCGTCATCGTCCTCGCCGTCGTCTCGATCGCCGCGGAGACCTTCAAGGCCTACGACCGCGCCGTCGCCGACCTGAGCACGCAGAGCGAGGCCCGCGCGGTCCTCGACGCGATGGAGAACGACTTCCAGACCGCGGTGATCCGTCCGGACGGCCGTTGCTGGATGGAGGTCGTGCTGCCGGGTTCGTCCGCGACGGGCGGTCCCGCGAATGCGCCGATCACGACGGGCAACCTCAATCCCGCCGAGCACCCCATCCTCATGCTCTTCGCGGCCCCGCAGGACCGCCCCCGCTGGAATCCCGTCCAGGCGAGCGCCTCGGCGGCGCGCGTCCCGCTCCGGGGCGACGTCTGCGCGGTCGCCTACCGCATCGGGCAGCGTTCCCCCTTCAGCGCGCCCGGCGCCCAGAACCAGCAGGTCTACGGCGTCTACCGCACCATCATCGACTCGGAACGGACCTTCCTCGACGCGTTGCCGATCATCCTCTCCTCCACCGCGGCCGTGCCCCGATCCCCTTGGGATTACTGGTCCACGACGGTCCCGGGCGTGCGCATGTACGGCGACTACAACCAGCAGCGTTACATCACCTCGGGCACGCCTCTCATCAACAACGTCGTCTCCGCCTCCTCCGGGATGCCCTGGACCTTGGATGACCACAACTTCCTCGCCTCTAACGTCGTGGCGATGAACCTGGTGTTTTGGTGCACCTCCTCCTTGCCGCCGACCACCGCGGTGACGACCGCCCCGATTCCCTTGACCGACCCGCTGCGGCGCCCGGCCCTGATGCTGCGCCCCCTGCTGCCGGTGAACCGCAATGACGCCTTCGACCAGGGCGCCAAGTTCGGCGCGGGCTCGGGCTACCGCGCCGCGTACACGACCGGCACGAGCGCGGCCTCCACGGTCGATGCGCCGCTGCACTTCGCCCCGATCACCCCCGCCGTCCCCGCCGTCGCCGGCGTCGCGGTCCATCCGTACGAGGAGTTCAGCGGCCGCCTCCGAATCTGCTCCGACCGCATCTACCCGGACGCCCTTTCCTCGGCGACCGCGGCCACCCCCACGCAACTGCCTTACCTCCCTTATTCGCTGCGCGCGATCGAGGTTTCGGTGACGGTGCTGACTCCGGAAGGCGCCAAGGAGCTCGCGATGCTGCAGAGCCCCGGCCTCGGGATCGTCTCCAGCGGCGGCACCCGGGTGCAGAACAACGACTTCCGCCGGATCGTCGTCCAGCAGGGCCGGGCCTATACCCGCTACATCCGCCTGCTATCCAACGGCGGCTGAGGACGGGTGCCACCGGCAACGAAAAGGGCGCGTGCACACGCGCCCTTTTTCATCGGTTCCGGCTTGGGCCGGTTTACTCGGCGTAGACACCCATCGCGCGGAACTTGGCGTACCGCATCGCGATGAGCTTTTCGGGGCTGGCCTTGGAGAGGTCGGCCAAGGAGTCGCGCAAGGTCTTGCGGATGTTGGAGCCGGTCGCCGCGGGATCTTCCTGCGCGCCGCCCAGCGGTTCCTTGACGACGCCGTCGACGACGCCGAGCTTGAGGAGGTTGGGCGCGTCGAGGCGCAGGGCTTCGGCGGCCTTCGGGGCATGGGCGCGGTCCTTGAAGAGGATCGCGGCGCAACCTTCGGGCGAGATAACGGAGTAGTAGGCGTTCTCGAGGATGTAGACCTTGTTCGAGACGGCGATGCCGAGCGCGCCGCCGGAGCCACCCTCACCGATGACGAAGGTGATGATCGGCACGCCGAACTGGCTCATCTCGCGGAGATTGACCGCGATGGCCTCGGCCACGTGCCGCTCTTCGGAGCCGATGCCGGGGAAGGCGCCGGGGGTGTCGACCAGGGTGATGATCGGGAGGCCGAAAGTGCTGGCCATCTTCATCAGGCGGAGGGCCTTGCGGTAGCCTTCGGGGTTCGGGCAGCCGAAATTGCGGCGGAGGTTCTCCTTCGTGTCCCGGCCCTTTTGCTGGCCGATGACCATGACCGGGCGGCCCTCGAAGAAGGCGGTCCCGCCGACGGTGGACTCGTCGTCCATGAACAGGCGGTCACCATGGAGCTCCTGGAAGTCGTCGAAGAGCATCCCGATGTAGTCGAGGGAGTAGGGGCGGCGGGGGTGGCGGGCCAGCTGGACGCGCTGCCAGGGGTTGAGGTTGCCGTAGACCTCCCGGCGGGTCTGCTCGAGCTTGGCCTCCAGGGACCGGACCTCCTTGGTCACGTCCATCCCAGCGGTCTCGGACGAGGCGCGGAGGGCGTTGATCTTGTCTTCGAGCTCCCGGATGGGCTTTTCGAACTCGAGCGTGAAGCGGGGCTTCGGGGCGGACATGGGGGTAAACTAGGGGGCTTGGCGGGGAAA
>Ga0315903_10001494_pt1 | contig 35491 bp, 46 predicted proteins | sample LakEriMetagenome_7_FD_203524 | JGI IMG/M metagenome (GOLD analysis project Ga0315903, IMG submission 203524) | Freshwater fungal communities from buoy surface, Lake Erie, Ohio, United States - Buoy 2 MA119 | ecosystem: Environmental > Aquatic > Freshwater > Lake | place: USA: Lake Erie, Ohio...
GCTTATGGTGAGCGACCGTTGCATCAATAACTATGGTTCGCTAGGCTTTCAGACGTTCCTTAGCAATCAGGCTTTTTCTTTGACGGATCGAGATAAGCTTGAAGCTCTGCTAAAAGTTAATGCTAAAAAGTACCCACAATGTGAAGGCGTTTAACGCCTAGTTTACAGAATAAGAAGGAATGAACTTATGAAAAACCAAGAAAACCAAAAGGCTCAAGGGTCTTCATTTAATCACTTTGCAGGATACAGCATTTTCGGTCTCGGTATGCTGGTGCTTGGGTGCTTCTTTATGCACGCCACGATCGCCAACGGTTTTATGACACCGCCAACACCACTTGATGCACAGACATTTCAGTGTCAAGAGTTAGGGCGACGCTCTAAAGGCTTCCCTGAAGCTTATGAGAACCTTCGTAAAGGTGGATGTGGAATGCTTAAGCCCTATCGTGATGCTTTCTCTGATGCTCCCCCAGTGCCTTTGAAGCTTGAAACAACGGAGGCATCGAACACGCAGGGAAAGCCGTAGCCCACCATAGGGCGAAACCAACTAAGCCGAAACCAAGTGCAGGTTATGAGGCTTCACCAGGCTATCGACTCGTAAGAGCCAAGCTGGTTTGGAAGCTAGGCGAAGCAGAAGGCACACGCCTAGCAAAGGTTGCTTACGATAGGGTCTTATGGCATCAAACCCAAAAGACAAAAAGCACAATTACCTTGACGATGTGGTACACGATTGTCAATCACAAAGAGAATGCCCAGTGGCGATTTGATGCCACAAATCCAAACTACAAAAGGGATAAAAAGGGCAATTTCTTTCGTGATAAAAAAGGTCGCAAGATTATTGAGTCTTGGGATTGTGGAATCGGTCAACGCAATATGCCTTACTGTACTGCTGAATCCTTTGATCCTGAAAAGGGCATCATTGCCAGCATCGACACCTTAGCATATAAGAACCTTAAGTTTGCCAATAAAGACATTTGGATGACCTTCAAGCGTTACAACGGAGGAGGACCCCAAGCGACCGAATACGCCAATGGGTGTATGAGATTTTATAACCAGTATATGAAAGGAGCTTAACGGATGAATGAGTGGAAAAATGTGCTTTTAATAGCATCAATTGCTGGACTATTTCACGTCTTTTGGAGCTACTCACAAGGGCTTGGAATAGAGGCTATTGCCGTGTGTGCATCGTCCTCCTTGTTGTTTTTCCTAGCTTTTGTCTACCTTGATTTAAAGAAAGGAGCTTAGCATGGCTGAAATTATGCAAGATGTTATTGTCGATTTGGAAACACCTATTTTGACCATTATGAACAATGGAGAAATTAAGAACATTAGCAAAGCATTTATTGTGATTCCTGATAAGTTCGTAGTACATACAACTCGTGGGTCTTTTGTAGGGAAACAAGCGATCAAGCGTGTGCGTAAGCTCTTTGAGACAGAGAGTTTAAAAGGTTTAAAGCTTAAAGGTTTTACAGTATCACCCTACTCAAACAGAAGGGGTAATCGTAGAAAATGCTTCATTCCAAAGTGTTTAGATATGTCTGTTATTAAGATTAAACTAAGCTGAAAGGAGCTTAATATGACACCGTTTTTAATTGTAGTTATCGGTTTTCTGATCCTCCTCCCCCTTGTAGCGTGGCAAGACGAAAAACGCCTAGCTAAACGGCAAGGGCGACCACTTCTCGGCGTGAAAGAAACGCTTGCCGTGTTAGAATTGGGTTTCCAAGAAGGATTCTTTGAAAGGAAGGAAAGATGATGCCATTTTTTGCACATGCTAATGGGGCTTTTTATTGTAGTGATTATGCACCTTATGATGAAAGGCATGATAAAAAAAATGGACGGTTTACTAATAATTACTTGAACTGTCATATCATCACATTTGAAACGCTCAAAGAATTATTAGAAGCAAGCACACCGTTAAGCCCTGTAAGTGTGGTCATTGAAAGATGCGAAGACGATGCTTTAGATGCGGTGCTAGAAGGTAAAGCAGTTACTTACTTAATTGGAACAAAAGAAGGATTATGTTGTACTCCAATAGCAATGATAGAATACCAGCTTCCACCAGTCTTATTTATCGAAAAACTTGGTTATAAAAAGTATCGTGTAACTAATTTTGAAAGGAAGGAATAATGCCAGTTTACGAAGTGGTTGTTTATGTCGAGGCTGATTGCCTTGAACACCTACACGACATCTTGGAAAGTGTGGAAATGGATTATGACGAAGACAGTATTAGAGAAACATAGAAAAGGAAACGAAATGATGCCTACATATTTAGTTGATGCCCCAGTTGTGGGAGGTAATACACACGAAAATAAAATTGGAAGAGCTTCTATAGAAGTCGAAGCGGATTCACCTGAACACGCTAGAGAACTCGCAGGAGAAATATCTACAGATGAATGGGATATTGAAATGGAGTGGGGTTTGGATATTGACGACGCCGATATTACGGAGGTTGAATAAATGCGTAGACCTATGACACTTGGCAATGGGACGGTCGTCCTAGACGCTGACAAAATAACCGACTTTGACGTAATGGGCGATATGTTGACGATTGAGCATGAGTACCAAACGCACTTGCACTTCCCCGACAAATCTGAAAAAGAAATCCTGCAAGAGTTTGTCTTTGCGTGGGACAAAGCCCTGAACCCACCGATTAAGGTAACGCAAGCGGTGCTGGATGCTATGGACAAAGTGCCTGAAGCTAATTATAAAGTTCAGAATAGCGGACACTATACGGAATGTTATTATGATACTCACTGGGGACAGAAACTTGTTGACCGTAAATATATTCCAAGAGGAGCATGGGTTTACGAAAAAGTAAACTACCACGAAACAGGAGTAGACATCTTTGACGCAGAGCTACAAATCGGCGACTACATCCAAGCCGATTGCCCCTTGGCGTTGCAAGTGTTGTTACAGTTTAATACAGAAGGAGAGAAGTATGCCTAACGAAATAAGACCCTGCACGTTGTGGGGACAGACGTTTGATGCAATAGGGGCGAGCGTTCTGCCAAGCGGGCGAGATATGGGAGTATACACCAAAGACAACAGAGTTATTCGCTTTGAGTTTGCCACTCGTGAAGCCCTTGAAATTAGCTACATGGAAGCTATAACCACCATAGCCAACGCCCTCAACTCCCCTGTGCTGGCGAAGGAGGAGGTGCTGGCAGGGTTGGAATACAAAGAGGTGATTGGATACTGTGACGCAGGCTTGCAACACAGTGGAGTTGTTGGTAACTTCGCAGGCACTTGGAAGCTAAATAGAGGAAGCTGGGGGCTTATGGATTTTGGCTTGGAAGATTGCGGAATATACAAAGTCAAAGCCAAAGAAGACGACCCCAAAACAGCCGAGTACCTACGCCAGTTCACGCTTGACGGTGTGCGGATTAAGGAGGGTGTGTAGGTGGAATTATATACAATTTTCGTAGAAGATAAACGAGGTTTTGATGACAGCTTCTTTATAGACATAATAGATGGTCATGCAAGGAGAGCGGAAGCCAGAGCTAGGCAAAGTGCTAATGAAGACGGGTGGCATTTAGAGCATATTAAGACCACAGCTCTGTTGACAATCGAGCATTGGCGTGGTTTATCTGTAAGTGAAAACCTTAGGGATGAATACATGGAACGGATGATGAAATTTGAAAGTTGGTTAAATAATGCCTAAGTTTGAAGCAGTTGTACGCTATGCTGTGCAGGGTTATCAGTTTGACACCTTGCAAGTGGAGGCTTCTAACCAAGAAGAGGCGGAGCAAAAAGCACTATGCTTTGATTATTGGAGTGTTAAAAGACGGACTCTCAAAAGCTGAAAAGACTTTTGATGATTTTATTCGTGATGTTAGCAAGAAAGGAAACTAAAATGCAAGAAATTATAACCAAAATAATGGAGAAGTTACACTTCCCAACGAAAAACGTGGAGGCGTTAGTGGCAAGTCTTGAGACGTGGGATATTCAACGCCTGCTTGCCTTGTCTGTAATGACCAACGATACAGAGATAGTGGCGTATCGGATTGACCACCATGTTTTTATATTGGATCCTGAAAAAGAGAAAATCACTCTTCTTTCAGAATGGCGTACCTGCTCGCTAGGCTCCGAGCTGGTGGCAGGATTGAAAGGCGGTGAAGGGTGAAAATCTACCAAATTAAAGACGAGGCAAGCTATGAAAAAGCTTGTAGTAAAATCTACGACTTAATGCAACTTGAAAGCCTTACGGATAAGCAGGGCAAGACCCTAGACAAGCTAGCTAAAGATGTGGAGCTTTACGAGGCTTATGAGGAGCTGAAACGTCTTAAAGAGTCCCTTAAAAGTGCGGAGGAAGACATCCGAACGGTTGAAGCACTAGAGGGAGTGTCAGAGGCTAGAAAAAACTATTTATTATGGGAAGCAAGAAAAAGACGCACCACTATTCTTCGCCAGTTCGTACTTGCACACCATGAATTAGCAGAAATCAAGAAAGGCGGTGAATGATGTTTACAAATAAAGATTCCCTCAAGATGATAGGGATGTTTCTTTTACTTTTGTTTATCGCACCAGTGCTTGCTTATGGCTTTATGGCATGGTGTAAGCTATTATTGTCATGGCTAGCATTTTTGCCTAAAGTTGGTTAAAATAAAAGCAACGCACGCACCCGACCTCTCGAAGAAGTAGAAAAGGGTGCGTTTTTGTTTTAATAAGGCACATCCCGATCCGCTCCCTTGTCGTTGTGGACGAAGCCCTTTGCACGGTTGATGCCTAAGCCACCGACCCAAAACTTCTTATAGAGCAAGTATTCGTAAGAAGTGGGGAGGTCGCCATTTGTAAACTGCCAGTCAACCGCAAGCCCTGTCATGTGCCAAGACTTGGAAGCTCCACCAATACGCTCGTTGTGAGAAGGTACACGAAGCCACGAGGTGACACGCATAGGGCGTTTCCAATACGCCCTAGCTTTTTCCATTTGTAACGCCATGAGGTAGGCGTTGTCAAGCATCGCCCTTGTCGTCTGTTGCCACTCACTAGGGAACCCTTCTCTATCGGGGCGAATCCCTACGAACACTTCACCCCATTTAAAGTTGGTTGTAATGTTTCGATTCACCAGTAGGTCGTAGTCCTTTGACTTGATGAGCGAAAAGGCGGATGCGACGGCAAGTATATTTTTAGCGTTCATTCCTTGTCTCCAGTTTCTTTTTCCCAGTCCACATTTCGCCACCGCTTTATGTTTGATTCGGCATCGATGAAGTTTGAAAAATTACCCATGAAATGATCGACGGTATTCTGTCTAAAGAAAGCTCCGTCGTTGTAAAGCTCAACTTGGAATGTGATAATGCTTGTGTCTTCCATTATGATTTTACCTCTAAAATTATATTCAAGCATGGCTTCATTGTTATTTTTGGCGTGAAATTACATTTAATACTTGTGAACCGTGTTACCCTCAATCCAATAATGAGGGCGTGGGGTGCGTTGAACTACTCGATTTTCTCGAGTGGTTGCTTGTATTGGTATCAATCCACCGATGAAAAACAAGGTGATTGAGATGCCAAGCATAACGAACATGGGGGTGAAGTTCATAGTGTCCTCCTAAAGAAAAGGGGCTATGGGGAAGCCCCTGCTTTCTCTCTATAATCACATATCACACATATCACACTAAAACTTTAAAAGCTTCAACGCATTGACGACGGCTTTTAAAGCAACATCGTCAAAAGGATTTTTCGTACTTTTCACGATGTCATCCCCAAACTCTTCAAGGGCGTATAACGCCAATTTTAAAACAGCGTTCCAAAACATAATCAATCCTCCAATAGGTTTTCTAAACTAACACAATCCTTATGGTGCAACAACATAAATCGCATAAAGGCTTTAAGCTTTTTCATTTTTCCCCTTTTTTGCTTTTGGTATTGTATCCTCTTTTAGTGACTTAAACAAGCCTTTTAAGTAGCCAATCTCTTCTTTCAGGGAAAATAGATCCTTGCGTAACACAACATTTTCAGCTTGGCACTTCTCGTTACTTTCTTTTAAATCACGCTTTACTTCTGAAAGCAAGTCGTTTTGTCGCTTCCATAAAACAGTTACGACTGTACCCATAATGGTTAAAGCACTAATAAATAAAGTCTGGTCAGCACTGGTCACATGAATAGCCCCCATTACACGCCCTCCTCAACAGGCAAGAAAGGCTTAATCTCGTCGATAGGAACAACTGAAAATTGAGCTAAAACATCGAGGGTTAAATCCTTTATGATGTGGTGAAAGATACCACCGTCTTGTGCTTCTGTGAGTACATCTGCACAAAGGAACATCCGACCGTCTGTTAAGGGCATGGCTTGAATCAGATTCTTATTGTTTTCAGGTGTAACCTCACTAGCCATTTGAGCATAGGTTTCTTGACTAAACACTAAGGCGGTATTCCGTAAGTCTTGAGGGATACCCTCACTAAACACAACCCCTATCATCTCTTGAATTGTTGGCATGGTCTTCTCCTAAAAGGCTGTTGAAATAGCAGTCATTAAGTTAGTAACGGCGGTTTCTAGTTTAGCTAGATCGATTGATGTTCCTAGTGAGTAGAAGGCGATGCGTTCCGCCGTTAATAATTGTGGACTTCCTGCATTGTTCGACCCAAAAATAAAGTAATTAAGATTCATACTGCTATTGCTGTTTTGGGTAATAACAACATTGGCACTTTCGGACCGAATGGTAAAGTTAGCAGAACTTGCTCGTGTCAAACCGCAAAATGGGGATGTTCTTGTTGCACGAACTGTCCCTTGAATAGCCCCATTACGACTTCTGACTCGTGTATCTGTTTCTAGTTGTGTATCCCCACTATTAAGGAATCCAGTCCCTAAAATAAACCCACCCCCTGACCCAATAAGCCTTGTCGCATACCCTGAAACGTGATAATTATTAAGTGGGTCGGCTGAATCTAGCCTATTTGAATTAAGATATTTAGTCGTCGCATTGCCCAACAAACCAGTCTTTCTATTATAATCCCCACCAACAAAGTTGACGTTTGTAGGGGCTGTACCCACCAAAGGAACTAAAGCACCACTTAGTGTTCTAGCCCCTGCAAGGATACAAGAGGCGTTAATAGCCGTCCAAATACCTTGTGCTTTACAATACACAACAAAGGAATTGATAGCGTCTTTTACACCTGTTTCAAGTGAGGCACTATCCGCTGTTTCAACGGCTGTAATGTAGGCTTGAGCGTCTGTGTCGTAGCCTCCACCACCACCGCCTCCGCCTGAAAAGCTAAAGCTTTGTGTAAATGAAAAGTTAAACGCCATTGACTCTCTCCCTCAAGCTTTACATTTTATTAACAGTATAGGATAGTTTTGCAAGTGATGCAAGGGTATGTTATAATAAAGTTAAAATGCGTTTTAAAGGAGGAGCTATGAGAGTAAACGAGTATCCTATTCAGGATGTGATGAAGCATCTCGGCATCAAGCAAGAAGGCGGACGCTTTGAACACCAGTGCGATGAAACACTTGAACTAAAAGGAATCGCAAACGCTTACTTCTATAGCAATAATACCTTTTACTGCCCTTCATGCTTTAAGCTTGGTAACAATAAAACACTCATTGAGGATACCAAGAAGTTTAAAACAGAAAGAGAAGTGAATCACTGGGCGTTACAATACTTTAATGAGTATGAAGTATCCCCACTCCTTAGTGTCAACACTGGTGACTTCATAACACAACTCGGCAAAATAACTGCTCATTCTATGTCTGCATTATCAGATAGTCTAAAGACTCAAGAATGGCTCAAGTCTAAGTATGGTTTTCTCAACGAGGATATTATTTCTTTCCAGCTTGGCTTATTGACCGATACCGTCCTGCATAATACCTCTGATGACATTGTGAAGCTTTACAACTTAAAAGATGCTATCGGATCTGTCACGCTTCCTATTATTTATAATGGGGACGTGGTAGCCATTAAGCTATTCTCCACACGCCATGATTCCAAAACGCCAGCAAGTCTCATAGGTGACTTAAAGGGGTTTGCTATCCCGTGCTTTAATTACACAACTGCCAAGCAAAAGCTTAATGAAGATATTGAAAAGGTCAGGAAGAATAGCCTACAAGAAGCAAACGTCCTGCTGGTCTGTGAAACTGAATTAGATGTACTTGCCCTTCGTAAGTTTTGCAACATCGACACTGCTATTGCCTTGCCCTCTCTCCAAAACCACACTCTTGAGCAAAGGAAGCAGATCGTCGAACTAGGGAGCTTGGCAAACGATACCATTATTTGCTTTAATAATATAGCAAAGTCTAAAGAAACCGCTGAACAACTCGCTCAAAACCTTTTAAATCTTGGAAGTGACTTCAAGGTTATGAGCCTTCCTAAAGATATGGATACCATTAGCGAAGGGCTTCAAAACGCTATCAACTCGGATGCTTTTATTGAAGAGGTAAGAAACAAGCTCTATTATGGCTACTCTTTCCTCTCCGAATACATTGAAGAGCAACGTGGCAACCTTACAGTGGATGCCGTCATCAATCGAATATGCGAATGGATAGCAAGACTCCCTTCATCATCTACAAAGCTTTATACCACACAACTTGCTAACATTCCTAAGAAATCAGATTTTTTCGTAGACAAGGCGTTTCGCTCACGATACTTGGTTGAAGAGAAGGTCGCCAATAGTCGCATCATTCAAATGAGGCGTAACTTTGGCAGAAATGAAGAATCTGAAATTGTCATGTCTGATGACAACAACGAGGGGGTGACTCGTTTCTTCATGCAGGATTACTGGTACGATATAGAAGAGCAAAATCTTAAAGCTCAAAAAACTATCTACACTAAGGTCAAGCAGGTGAGGCGTGACGGCACAGAAGAGCAAGTCTGCTCGGTTCGTGTACCTGTTACTGTTAGAGCCTCTGCAACGAACGCTGGGGCTATGTCGTATAGCTTTTTCCCTATTGAGCCAATCTATCTTGACGAATACGAGAAAGGCTTTCTTGCTCCTTATGACTTGGCAGGCTCCGCTCCACAATGGCAATTAGACGGCAATAGTCCTTACACGTTTAGATCCTTCCTAGAGGAAAAAGGAAACGTCTCTGTTGATGCCTTGAAGTTGTTTGAAGACATTAGAGGCGTATTGCATGACTACTACTACTTCAAAGACCCTAATTATGCGGACATTTTAACCGCCTTTGTTATGATGACCTACGTTTATATGCTTGTAGATTCAGTCCCCTACCTCCATATTAAAGGCTCGGCTGGTAGTGGTAAGTCTCAACTGGTTGACTTGCTCCAACAAATGACGTTCAACTCTGAAAAACTGGTGAACGCCAATAGTACCCACATTTACCGCATCGTTCACAGTAAAAGATGCACCCTGTTTATGAATGAAGAAGAGCATCTTAACAATTCACAAAACCTAAGAAACACAGACATCTTGCCAATCCTTAAAGACTCCTACTCTAAAACAGGGGGGGAAGTGCCACGGTTTGATGACATCAAAGGAAGCAATTACAAAGTGACTCGCTACAACGCCTACTGCCCTAAAGTGTTTTCAGGGACTAAGCCAGTCGAGAAGATTCTTGCTACAAGAGCCATTGTTATTGAAACCGCAAAAGTCCCCCCTGAAAAACTAAAAGGGATGAAGGACTATAGCCTTAACAAGATTTATCTCGAGAGCCATTTTCAAGACATCCGTAACCGCTTAATGATTTGGTCACTCACACAGTACCATACCTATTTCAACAACTATCAGTCAGGCTTACAAGAGCTAAGGGATGAAAAAATCGGGAACCGTGACCTTGATGTATGGTCGCCTATTTATGCGTCTTTTGGAACCGTTGGACTTGAAGAAAGAGGCATGGAGATTATCAATGATATATCAGGGCGATCCGCCGAGAAAGCAAAGCTCGATAAAGAGAACTCGGACTTTGCTGAAATAAGCCAGCTTATCTATGACCTAGTACACGAGTTCAAAACAACAAATGGCAACAAGCCTTGTGCTGGCGGAAAGGGGCTTGCTAAGAATTATCTAGGCTTCTTCTTCGCTCAAGGCAAATGCTGGATGAATAAATCTTTATTCGATAAAAACTTCCCAATCGTTTTAAAAGAGAGATGCCCTACTAACAAATACTCAAATGTTTATTATACGAATCAACGCCCCTTTTGGACGAATATCGGATACCTGCTTAACCGTAAGTATCACTCGGATGTCCCTGAAGTGGGATACAAAAGAAACAGAAGCACCTATCAAATAGACCCTGACAGTTTCGACAAGGTCATAAATGATTATCATATAAATATCTCTGATGACAATAAGATGTTTAGCGACTTGTGTGGCTAGGGGCAGATTTGAGCAACTAAAGTAAACACACCGATTACAGCATTTGAACGTAAGTTTAAGGCTTCCTTGTAACCAGTGTTAATAAATGACCCTGTAGATTCTGTGCGTTGGGTTGCACTCAATACCGTAGACCAAATCTCGTTAGAAGCAGTCGCCCCTGAACCACTGAATATGTCTATAACGGCTGTGCCTGTAGGAAATGAGAAACCAATGACTCTGTAGAAACCAACATCTAAAGCAGGCAATAGCAAAAAGTCTGCCCCTGCGTTTGCGGTGTCGTGTGTGACAAAAATAGTGATTTGATCACCTGCCACTTTTTTAGAGGTAACTGCGTTCGGCATTGTCTAATCTCCTATAGTTTACTTAACTTTCTAAAATGGCTTGTACGGCTTGCTTTAAAGCCTCTAGTTGTGCGTTTCCGTTGGTTTCTATGCGACCAACAACTACTTTCGCTACTTCAACCTGCCCAGCGTTTAAGGCTGTGGCAATCTGCCCCGAATAAAGCAATAGATCCGCTTGGGTCTCATAGTCTAGCGAAGCAATTAAACCAGTCAACTCTACCAGCTTTTGTTGGGGCGTTTTAGGCAAGGTGATTACTGCTTCGCTGTAGCCTTCAAGAGAATCTGCCTCAACCAGCGTTTCATTATCGCCTAGCTCCCAGTCTGCTTCCACCATGCGAAAGCCTGTGTAGGTGGCATTGTCTTCATCGAAATTAGTAAATGCGTAAAATGGCATGCGTGAAATCCTTATAAATTGATTGTGTAGCCTAGAACATGTATATCCGCCCCACCTGCATTCCTGCGGTAATCAAATTGTTGCGAACTATTTAAAGTCTGCGTAGCGGGATATAACGACGGCGAGTTCCAGTCGTTAGCTGCAAGATTGAAATAAGCGACACGTTTGCCTGTGCTTATAGTGGAGCCTGTCATTCTAGTCCAAACACCTCCCCCCAAACCCGCAGTGTCCCCTTGTATACTTACATTTATAAACGCCACACGGCTATTTGGGGGGATAAAAGAACTGCAACTAACTGCTGTAAAACTAGAAGCAGTACCGAATGACAGTATTTGATACGCACTTGTTTCTTCCGCATCTCTGTAAAGAACCGTAGATGACTTGCCATTCCATTCTTCAAGCACAAACGGTAGAATGTTAGCCGAACCGTCCGTTCTCAAAGTCAACGGCAACTGCACGACCTTTTGAACCACTGTGGCAATCGTTAATGTGCTGGCTCCATTGGTGGTAGATGCAACGTAACCGCCTGAATACGCATAGACGTAGTACCATGTGTTGTTAGCAACCGTCAAGCCGTCAGCGAGTCCGTTCGCTCCGTTGGTAGCCAAGTCAAGGTTACGGCTCGCACTCGCAAGGACGATGTTTGCTGTGTTGTCTTGAGTTCTTGCAGTCAAGGCTCCGTTGAAGTTGACTCGCTTGGGTTGAGCCGAGTCGTAAGTGGGGACAGGGGCGTTCAAGTATCCGTTTGGGAGGTCTAAATCCACCGCCTCATAAGCCGTCGCACCAGCATTGACACGAGCATACTTCAAAGCGTTGCCTGTAACGGTGGGATTCTTTACGGTATTGAGCGTGTTGATAGAGCTTGTATTTGTCGCAACCTGCGTAACCGTTGCGTTTGAAATATCTACACCAATAGCAATAGGGTCAGCGTTGGTTAATTGACCACCTTCCCATTTTAAGTATTTGTCATTTTCAATCGTAATCGGATTGATGCCACTAGCTGACTCAAAGCCCCCAATCCTTACAACATCAACACCCAAAGTCCCTGCAAGCTGTTGATTCTGCACAACAATTTTATCAAGTTGTGATTCTAAAGGCTTAGGTGGCACGTTGTTACCATTGCTTAATTGCAAGTCCTGTGTTACTGGAATATCACGAATTATCGACACTACAGCTCCGTTAGCTGGAGCTGTTAAAAATACGACGTTCGCATTAACAAGCTTGCCAGCAAAAGAAGCAGGCGGAGTAGTTGAGCTAATCGTGTAGTGCGTGGTCTTGGTTTTTAACACGCCGTCTAGGTAGACCTTAACATCGTCGTCATCAAAAATAGTAAGCCCTGTTAAGACATCGCCCGAAAGAGAGTTAATTGCAAAGGTTGTGACTGATCCATTGCCTGTATAAAATTGTTTATTCACACTTGACGTAACAGTCATTTACAAATCCTCCTATTATAGTTTAGCATTATTCCACCTATTCAACAAGGGGCTTTCCTCGATAGTTTCTAGTCGTTTCTGCGTACTGCTCAAGGGGGGTCATCTCTTTTAAGTCATCGACAACTTCTTGATACTTCTCGCCGTCTTGTGCCATTTGTGCATACTCACGAATCAAAGGCTCCCCACCGTAGTTCATCATCACCTTTAGCAATGGTAAGTTATACGCTGGCAACTGACGAAGGAGCAAGTTCAACTCACTCAAACGCTTTTCTTTTTGGCTTTCATCGTGACGTTGCTCTTGAGCATACGTCATATCGCTAGTGTCTTTGAACTCGCCACTGACAAATGACAATGTGGTTCCAAACCCTCTAAGCCCTGTTGAAGCCAGTGGAGCAAACAAAAGGTTCGCCATTGTTTCAGGGAGGCTACTATCACGGCTCATAGTATCCATAACGGCTCGTAAGTGCGTTCCTACAGGCAAGCCTAACATCCAGCTTTGCGTTACCTCTCCCATGACTCTTGCCAGCTTTTCTTCATCGTTTAAGCTGTCGTCCTGTAGAGTCTCGCCTACTGCCAAAAAGCCTTCATGCTCATTGTTAAACAAGCCGTTAATGGTATTGAGCAAGGCTCCGCCAGCCGTTAGGACTACCGAGTATTGAGCATACTTCGACGCAATCTTACTGGCTCCTAATATTCCTTTGCCGTAAGTCTTTTGGATACGTTCAATCTGCCTAGCCTCAACCTCTAAAGAGTTCGTAAGAAACCGTTTTAAGTGAAATAACGTGGCGGTGGCGATTTTATCTTTTGGAGAGGCTGACTTCATGTACTGCGACATAGAGCCTGAATCTTTAAAGATGTAAGATACTTCGTCCGAAATGTTGTTGACAAACTGACCAAACGCAAACGCTTTTTTGTTGATGTACTTGGTCGTTTTAATATCTCGCAACTTCTGCTGATTATTTTTAAGCTTATCAGGAAGATTAAGCATAAACTCCTCAAGGGTATTGAACACAATCCCTTCTTCTGCCTTTGCCTTAGCGTTGTAATTGATGCGTTGCTGTTCATAGTAAGGCTTTAACTCAAGGTCGATACCTTCTTCCAAGTCCTGCAATGCCTTTGCTTTTAGTTCAGGGTTCTCATACTTAGAGCCTATACGCTCCTTAAACTCTGCCTCTGTAATCGTACGGTTGACTCCTTGTTGCAATGCTTCTAAATCCATGATTCCTAGCTTCTTGGTACTTAACGCATTGTCAAAAATATCATCTAAAACGGACACCATGTTTCTATCGAGTCTAAACGTCTGTAAGTGTGTTTCCATTACAGGGTTCATCTTCTGCTTTAAGTCTATCGTGTCTTTCACAACCTGATGCAAGCGTAAGTTCGTTGCCATTTTCTGAAAGAACGTGACGTGTTCCATAGGGATACCACCCAACGCAGAAACAAGGGGGGATTTGTTGAACTTCTGAATCCGTCTCAATGTGGCGTTCGTGGTATTTTCAGATCGTGCAATGGCGTTCTGCATATCGTACACCATAGCATACTCTTTCATTGCCCCTAGAAGCTGAACGGTAGACACAAAGTTTTCAGGCGTTACGTCTTTCTCGTCAATGTTTAACACTTTTGCAATGACTGGCTTAAAGCGTGTCGCCATGTCTTGACGTGCTATCCCCCCAGCCATATACCGAAAGCTCATAGCAAAAATGTGAGACGTGTTCTTCATGCCTTCTACTAGGGTCATGCTGTTTGCCATAATCTCGCCAAGTTTATAACTTCTCTGCAAGGTATCCAATACCGTGTTTGTAAGAAACAGGCTAGGGCTTATAAGCTCTTTTGGGAACTGCGTAATCAACCCTTTCCAACTATGCTCAAAGTCACTCGCATTTAATGCCTTGCCAGTCCATGTCGCCTCGTAAAACGCATCACCAAACGCCTTGTTGAAATCGGTCGTGTCTAGGATAGGATTCTTAATCATATTCATAAATGACTTCTGCGTCTCATAAGGCACGTCTTTAATGGCGTTCATATTGGCTGGGAAGATGTAGTTTTTAAGGGATAGTCCGCCCTGTTGATTTTGAACAAACCTTGTAAACAACTCACGACTTACAGGGCTGTCTAGTTGGTCGGTGGAATACTTACGAAAGGTCAATGCTGGGTTAGAACCAAATAACTGTAGGATGCTAAAATCTTTTGAGATATTCTCGGTATCGTGCTTTAAAATGTTTGCAAGTATAGAACCTTGAGCCTCTCCACCTTCACTATAAGCGGACTTAAAGCGTGTGTTATTTTCCATAAGGTAAGCAAAGTAATTGTCAGCATCCTTGAAGTAAAAAGAACGCTGGGTAAACTTACGAGTGATTGACGGCAAGTTAATCCCGATCACGTCAATTTGTCCTGCTTCATCTTTAATTGCTGGAATCAACTCACTGTCAAACATCGCTTTTACAATGTATTTGTACCTTGTTAGAATAAGCTTGTCTAAGTTCTGCTTCTGTCCGTTTAGCTTAAAGAAGTCATCCCCTAGCGTTTTTTGGTGGTCGCCATACTTCATAAACTTGACCGCCATTGCGTCGATGCTTTGGTCAATCATTTTCTTTGTAATGTTAGGGTCTACCGTTTCGCCCTCTTTCAAGCTGTTGATATGCCCTTGCATCTTTTCTACAACAGACTTAAACACAATATCCGCCTTACTATGGATGTTTGGCATCACATAGTTTTTGTTCCACTCAATATCCAAGCCTAGCTCTTGAGCCTTGACGAGGTAGGTGTTTAGCTGGCGATACCACCCTGTCGTCATGGAGGTAAGAATCTCTTTGTTAATAGCGTCTGACGTGTCTATCATGTCGTTTTCACTTAAAGACTTGTCCACGATTTTTGAGATTTCTTCGGTCGTTAAAGCCTTGTACTTTTTCTTCTCGTTTGGGGCAAGGTGCTTTTCTAAATCCTTCCAAGTGGTATGAATAGACTCCAAGAACACACGGTCAATTACATCGCCGTGTGCTACGCCGTTCATAATGTTTGACTTAAAGCGTCCACTATTAACCAAATCACCATACTTTGCTTGCATTAAAGCATAATTGAAGTTGAGTGTGCCTTCACCTGTAAACACGCCCTTCCACTCTTCCGCTAAGCCAAGTGGGTTTAAGTCTTGAATATCCTTAGCGATTTCATGGATTCTATCAGGGAGTCTGCCTGCACCTGTGAGGGGTTCCGCTGTTCCGAATGTCATTATCGGATCAATACGATTGCCTCGTGTTGTGGCAAGAATAGCAAGCACAAAGTCTTCTTTCGACACGTTTTTTCCTGTTATACGGTTTAGTTCAGCTCGTGAAGATTCTAAGAAGCCAGCGGAGATGTTCGCCGTCTTGGCATCTGCTTTTACTTTGGCAATACCGTTAATGGCTAGGTTTTCCATTAAGCCGTGAAGGCTCTTATTGTCACCAACGGCATTTTTATAGGCTTGCACGATTCGGTCAAGTCTAACAATATCCGCTTCTGTTGCGAAGCCGTACTTGGCTGGTGTTGCGTCTAAACTACACTTGCTCATAAATCGAATCCTTCACAACTTAAAATCTGTTTAAACATTCTGTTCATTTCAGGGTCGCCTAAAAAGCTAGCCACTTCTTTATCAAACCCTTCTTCTTTCAGGTCTCTTAAAAGCGTCAATAGTTCAGGGGGGGCTTGACCGTCTCGGATCAAATCATTTAATCCTTCATCTATGACTCTAGGATCATCATAGTAGGCATTCTTTTTTGAAGCAAGGGCTAGCTTTTTTATTGTTTCTAATTTTTTATCAGGGGCTTTTACTTCGGGCTTAGGCTCTACCTTTGCCTTGTATGGTGTGTCTATGCCTTTGTCAGTTAATTTTATAGGAGTATCTAGGCTATCCGCCAGCTCTTTTACAAGCTGTGCTGTCGTTTTATCTTCTACCGAAAATAAAGTCGTTTGGCGTGGGTCACCCGACTCATCTACTTTGCTATAATAGTCCTTTATAAAAACCTCTAATTTTTTACTGCTGTTTTTGTAATTGTCAAAAACTTGCATTAAGTAATTTTGAGTTAAGGTTAATCCGTCATCAAACAAGCTTCCTTGTGCGTAGTATTCATCAAGCTTTGTATTTTTTGCTTTTAAATCAAGAAGCTTTGATGTGACAACACCAATATCCCCCGATATGTCTAATGGCTTTCTAATGCCTTGCTCAATCATCCCACGCATAGAAACAATAGTGGGGGATGCCCCAACGATAGCTTTACCTAAGTTTTTGCTAGACTCTTCTACAGAATCTAACATATTACTGATAGCACGTTGTCCTTCAGGGGCATCAATCGCCTTTGCTACAACTGCATTTTCAATACGCTTTAACCCAACGGCTGTTAACTGCCCTTCGGCGGTGACGATTGCCCCTCTCTCGTTAGCAGGAACAACTTCGTTTACAAAATCTCGTATAAACTCTATATTTATATCTCCAGCCGTATTAGGGTCAAGCACTTGTAGAATATCAGAACTTAGCTTGCTTGCATCTGTCTTTGCCTGTTCTAAAACACTCATTGAAGCCAAGTTTGATTCATTCGCTTTTTTAGTAAAAGCAACTCGATCTGTTCCTGATTGATTAACTCGCACTAAAACAGGTTGCTTTAATCCATTGACTGCTTCAGGTGATATGCCGTACTTGCTTGCGTTATTCACCAAGTAGTTTTTATACTCGGTTGCTTTTTGTGGAACGCTATCATAAGCCACCTGTAAGGCAAGCGTTCTTCCGTTACCGCTTTCTACTACCATGTCACTTCCCACAATAGGGCTACCGTCACTAATGGTAGAAGACTCTGCTAAGCGTTCAGGAATAAGCTTGTTTGCAATGGTTGTTATCTGCTCACGGCTTGCCTCTCGACTTCTATCTCGTGGTTGAAGTTCTGACGGATAGGCAGGGTTTGCCTTTAGGTCTCTTGTGTTGCTTGGAATCAACTCATCCATTTCAACAACACGATATTCTAAATCGTAAGCGTTGCCGTCATTATCAAAAGCACGAACTACATATCCCTCTAACGGTGGGGTTTCTAGTCTGCTTTGTATTTCTTTTTTTACATCTATATCAGATTCTATTGCTTCATCCAAGCTTTCTTTTTTCGCTACGGCTCCATGCTTACCGTCCAGCTTTTCAGCCTGCCTTACGCTGTAAGTGCTGGCTTCCTCATCCTCAATCATCCGCCCTACAGTGCTAGGCTTAATATCCACATTTGCTAAAGGGTCAGGCTTTACAATATCACCATAAAAGGATTCTGTCTTCTTAACGCCTAACGCATCGCCTGCTTGCTCTAGGTTTATCTTTTCGGGGTCAATGGAACTAGATGCCCCAAGTAGAAGCTTCTGTTTCGCTACGTCGGGGTTAGAGTGCTTACTAGCCACAAGCTCGATGTTTTGTGTAAGCTCCTGTGTGCTGGTGCTTAATTCGCCCAAGTGTTCGCCTGTTTCTTTTAAGTTTATCGTTTTGTTTGGATCAACAGGGGCATCTAAAATCTGCTCAATCGTAACAGGCTTGTTCCCTTTAATGGCAAACATGGTTTGAAAGTCTGCCATGTTATACTCGCCTGCTTTTTCGCTCTGCTCCATGCCTCGCATAATAGAACGAATGGCAAGCTCCCTGTCTTGGTACTGTAAAGCAAGCTTGTTTATTTGATTGCCTATCTTATTGACCTTACCGCCCTTGTCAATCAACGCCTGCCCCTTGCTGGCTAGGCTCTCATAGTCTGTAAGCTTTGGTGCTTGTGATTCCTTGCCTGTGACGGTTGGCTCCTCAACACGCACACTGGCATTGTCTACAACATCCCCTAGCGTCTCATCGGCTGATTTGATAATAGGCTTTGAGAAGTCCATATCCAAATTGTCTGAACGGCTGACGACATCAAGCATACCGCCCAAGTCTTCCATGACGACATCGGAATAAACGCCTTCAAGCTCCTTAGCACTTCTCTCTAAGTTCGTGCCTTCAAGCGTATTTCTAGCAAAGGACGCATTACTCGCTTCCGCTTCGGTTTTTACTTCATCCAATACGTCTGATAACATCTTCACTGGATGAATTGACTCGTCAACCCTTGAGCCTTTGTAAATATCAATAACTTTGCCAACGCCTTTTTCTAAACCGATGCCTGCAAAGCGAACGGCTGGGTTTGCAACTAAACCAACGCCAAACTGCGTAACTCCCATTTCAATAGCGTTCTTGTAGCTTGCCCCTTGCTTGAGTTCGTTTACGGTCGTCAACGCAGAGCCTACACCGTTCTCAATCAACGTAGAGTGAGCTAGCGTTTTAATAACCTGTGAGCCTTTGCTTCCTGTTTTGTAGACATCACTACTGACATCTAAGACACGTCTCGCTGTTGTGGCGACCTTTTGTAGCTTAGAGGCAAGGCTTACACTGTGAGCAAGCGTTACTGCTCCAGCACCAGCTAAGCTCAAGCCTCCAGTCGCAGGAGCAAGGAGTGCCGCTGCCCCCCACACAATCGCTTCTTCTGCTAACGCACTAGGCACGTTTGCTAAAATCGTGGGAGCTGAAAATCTTACTTTGTTCCAGTTTTCATTCCCTGTAAAGTTACTAGCGATTCTTGCATCTTCAACCTGTTGTTTGTAATCGTCCGCAATAATTTTGGCTCGTGCTTCTGACATATCACGACTAAAGTTAAACCCAACAGCATCACCGTATCGCTTCTGTAACTCTTCTTTCTTAATAATCGGAGCGTTACCGTCCCCACCTTGAAGCAATAAAGGGGCATACTTAAACTTACTTTCTAGCCAGCTCGTCGCTTGGTTCTGTCTAAATACTGGCGTAAACCAATCGCCCTCGAACTTAGGAGCAATGGCTTCTTCGGGAGCTGGTGGCGGAACATAATCTTGCGGATTGTCCGTGTAGTCTTGAGCGTATTGCTCCGCTGTTTGACCCATGCGATAAGGCTTCAAGCCTCCGTATGTGTCGTATTCTACACGACGTTGGATTGCTTTCAAATCAATATCTATCATTGATAAGCCCCTACCTGTCTCTGCACATTAACAGGAACATACTTGCTTACGTTGGAGTTTGGAACAACGCTAATATGAAAGTGCTTGTCTGCTTTCGCCCCTTCATCCCCCCATGAAATGACGTTGCTTTTCATAATCTTTCTAAGGGTTGCCATTTGAGTTTCGGTTAAGTAGTCTAGCCGTCCGCCGTCATACAAAACCTTTGCGGTAGCGTGCATCTTTGAACCGTGACCATTAAGCTTAATCTTTCCACCGACGCTGTTAAGCCCTACAATAAGCGAGTAGAGTTGTTGCTGTGTCTCTCTAGGACTCCCCACATTGTCGGCTACATCAAAGGCGATTCTGCCATTGTTGCCATGCTCGCCTGACTTAACACGATCCGCCGAGTTGATAAGCAACCGACTTGCCCCTGTCTTTTCAAGTACCTGATTAACGCTTGCTAAAGCCCCAATCGTGGGGATGCTTTGTTTCACGCTTGAGTTTTGAGTTAAGCTAAACCCAATCTTTCCAAACTGGGGGATGTTCACTTTTTGCCCTGTGCTAATAGCCCTGCCTACGGCTTCTAAGCTTTGAGCGTTTTTCTTTGCTTTGCTTAAAAACTTATTCCCTAGTGAATCGTAGTTAGACTTGAACTTGTCTATAAACGTGGGAAGTAATTTGCCATCTTTGTTAAACACGCCATTTTCGCCAACGTCTTTAACTGTTTGGGCGAGAACCAAATTGCTAAAAACAGAAGGGGGGAGCATATTTGTAGACTTGAACAACAAGGCATTTTTGTTATTGTTATTTGCCGTAACCAGTGCGTCAATCAATCCCTTTTTCTCATCCTTAAACAAGGTGTCAAACTTTTGTGAAATCCTGTAGGTTTGCAAATAGGAAAAGGCTTCCTGTGGACTGTCTGAAAGCTTCATCACGGAGTGGAGCGTTTGTTGGTCTGTAATGCCTGAAAGCTTGCCGTATGTTCTCATAAAAGCATCATAAGCTGGAGTCCCAATTTTAACCTGATAATGGTTGTAAAGCCCTGTAACTTGCTTATCATTGGTTGACACATTTCTCATCTGTTTTTCAAAAGTCTCTTGATCAACAGGGATTATTTGATACGTCTTTACAAACTCACTGCGAGATAACCCATTTTGGTCTAAAGCTATTGCATCCGCTGTACTCAAGACCCCTGTCTGAATAGACGATGTTCCAACCTTGTAAGCAACGTCGCTCATCCGCTCTTGTTGCTCTTTTCTTTTTTCTTCTAATCTTATCTGCTCGGCTCTAAATCTATCTTGAGCGGTAAGCACATCTTGAGCCACATTCGGGTTTTTAATTTTACTTACGTCAATGCCTAGCGGATTTTCTCGTAGCCTTTTCCCTAGCTTTTCGGATTCATTAAGTTGGTCTAATTGTTCCTTTACAAGTATTTTTTCTTGAGCGCCTACATAAGGGCTTGCTAATATCTTTTGAAGACTAGCCCTTGTTTGTATAATGGCTTCACCACTTCCGCCATTTAAAGCAAAGCTAGTGGCACTACTGCCAGCCTGTAAAGCCATTTTGGTTTGCGTCTGAATAATACCTTGTGCTTGCTTTGCTTGTGCTTGGACGGATTCCGCATACGCCTGTCGCCCCTGTGCGTCTAGCTTTGATTGTGCCTCAATCGACAACTGACTCAATGCTGGTATGTTTAGTATTACATCAAGAGACGTATTCAAATCTACTAAGTAATCGTTATAACTTTTTGAATTATAATAAGCATCCATTGTTTTTTGATAAAGTTCTTGGTTGCCTTGAGATGACTTTAAAGCTTCTGTTTCTACTGAAAGAATCATTTGGTCATGCTGACTCAATTTGTTTTTAACCGCAGTGCCAATGTACTGAAAATCAAGCTGATTTCTTTTGTCTTGTGGCAGAGGGGCAGTTTTTGTTGCGTTATGAATTGCATTTACTTGTAATGACAAATCTAAGTTTGACATACTTGCCACTTTTGCTAGATTCTCGCCAAGCTGAATATGAGCCAAGTTTAACTCGGCGGTTTTCATTGCCTTTTGTTGATCCAACGGCAATAACTCCAACATCGAACGAGTGCTTACATCTATAGCATCATTACGTTTCCTACTCCATGTGTTCTGAAAGCCTGTGAGATACCCCTGCTTTGTTTCTGTGGAACGCTTAATATAATCGCTGTAAAGCATAGGCTCTTCACCCTGTATGGTGACATAGCCTTTTGGGTCTATTGTGTTCAGCACTTGAGCGTCTTGGGCTTCTTGAGCCTTGAGGTTCTCTCCAAGCACCGTGTAGTCCACTTGGCGATTCGCATCCTGCGTTTGGTTAATATGGTTCTCAATAGCTCCGATTGTCTTCATAACGCCTGACATATCGGCTTGCTGATATTGAGCTACGCCGATGCTGGGACTTCCTTGTGAAATCTGCGACTGGATGCCTGTATAGCGTGATTGTTGATTGCTTCCCATGTTAGCCTGCTCCTCCGCCAGCCATTGCTTGAGCCACTGCTTTACCAGCACCAGCACCAAGGTCTGCTAAGCCAGACCATAATTGAGCTTTCTTTGCAAACTGTGCAGAGTAAATCTCGTTTTGCGTTTGTACTTCTTGTACCAACATCTCGTGCAACTGTGAACGCAAACTAAAGTTCATGTTACGCCCTTCTTGAGCGTAAACTTCTGAATTACTACCCCCCATTTGTAACGCCCCTTGTAAACGATTCGATAAGGCTAGCCCCATTTGGTCGGCAATATCAATCTGTCCAAGCTGTTGAACGTTTGCTCGCTTCTCCTGCTGTAATCGTAAATTGATTTGAAGCTGTTTAATCTTTGCTTTGGCTATGTTTTGGTTTATTCCCATGCCTATAGCCCCAGCCACAAGCCCAGCTCCAGCCATTGCGGTAGCATAATTTGTTTCGCCCCCACCTCCACTAGACTTATTAGCAGAATCACGAAGCCCACTCATCACGTTATCCGTTGAAATAGTCCTGTCAGATGAAGCACCGCTTTGTGATGCACTGGAGCCTCGTCGTCTCCGATATTGACTCATATCAATCGCCATGTTATAGCCTTTCGTAGGTTAGTAATCTATCTTCTATCTTAGCATCTTTCTGAACAAAATTAAAGTGCTTTGCGAACTTTTGTGCGACGACATCATCTTTACCGATATAAGCCGTCCACTTACGCCCTTCTGTTTTTTTAAAAATCTCTTTAACAAATTGAAATAACATCTTAGGGTTTGTCTCGGCTCTTATAGCAAATGACGGAACAAGCCTGCCGTCTTTCGTCTCTCGAATCCCCCCACGCAATATCGGCTGTCCGTTCTGCCACGCACAAAACTCTGACGAATCATAACGGTAACGGTGCATTTCATCCCAGTTCAACCACTCGTAATCATACAAAACATAGGGACGCAAGACCGTAATTGTTATATCTGTGTAGCCGAGATGTCGAAAAATATCGCCGTAATCGTAAGCGGTAAAGGCTCTTCTATCCATAACTTTAATACGATTTCCTCCGAGTTCTCGCAGTCAATCCGCTGTGCCTCTGTCGTACCTGTTCGAGGAGTCTTAGCAACCGATGTTTCTAACGTCTTGGTTAAACTAATCGTGTCAACATTATACTGTGGATCTGGTCTATCAAACAACGCCTGTGCGTAACAATACATCGACTCCCAAAAAGAAACCTTAAACTGCTGTATCTGCTTTCTCATTCCTTGCATTTCGGCTACGGTTGCCCCTACGTCAATCGTTTTAACGGTAGAGGTATAAGGCAAGCCAATAGCTACAACGCTCGCCTCAAATGGCAAGGTGAAACCTCCTGAACCGTTTACGGCAACAGTCCCCACCGCTCCGTCTGCAATATAATGACACGTCTTGTTTGCAAGATGCGTGGCTCCAGTAAAGGTGTCGGTTGCTGTGCCGTCATACTTAATGTATAAATCCGCATACCTTGCACTGATTGCCTTGTCTTCCGCAAAGAAGCTGGAATCATATTCTCTCGCCATAATGCTGATAAACTTAGAACCGCCACGAGTCCCCATAACCCACAACTCATCAACGCCTGTGCTGGTATTTGGTAATACGCAAAGATGTTCTATTGTAGATTCTGCAATAGTGTGCCGAGCAACCGCAATTACTTTCTGCTCTTCGTGATACGTCATAGATGCTAACGTACCGTCGTCAAACACAAACCATATCAAAGGAGTGGGATACGCAACATAACGCATCCGACTTACACGTTTATTGAAAATATGCGACCAATAAAGTGTCAAATCTTGTGAAACGTAACCTTTTTGCTCATCACTATAAGCAAAAGAATAAACTTGGTTGCGAAGGCGAGACACACAAATAATGTTACCCTCAACGACAACAGGTTGAACATTACTCATCGCAATAGAAGAAGTCAACGTCATTGAAAAACTAGAAGGCGTAATTGTGTCAATGTTACTTGTAAACAAACCTGATTCCGTACCAATAACCAAGCCAATATCTGAAACCATAAACTGAATGGTAGATGCTACGGCTGATGCAAGAGTAAAGAATATCGCATTTGTCGTGCCTATATTGTCCGCAGATCCAACCTTGCTACTTGGAGCAAAACTATCCAACTGATTTAATTGTGAACCCCAGCCACTTGACGGTAATGTAGGTGTGTTAGCATACCATAATCGGTTTTGATGAAACACTACGTTTGACGGATAGTTTCCTGTATAAAAAGCCCCTAGTCGCCAAATGGTAGTTGTTCCACTATGTCCTGTTTGGTTTGGTGCCGCAGTCCATGTAACCACCGTCGCACTGGTATACGCTGTAATAGTTCCCCATAACCAAACACCTGTACTTGGGTTTTCAAAGCGTACAAGCCGTCCTACGTCGTTCGCAGTGAAGAGGGAAGCACTTGCTGTCATAGTGTGTGCAGGCGTAGATCCTGAAAGTGTTAAAGTAGTAGCCGATGTGTTAATGCTCTCGTATGGTCCGTCAACAAAAGACACTGTAGCAAGCGTCCAGTTATTGTCCGCTAATCGTGTAAGTTTTCTTGGCTGAAAGCTGGGGTGACATATATAAACCACGTCGTTAATTTGCGTCGTCTTTATATCTGCTACCGTGCTTGTGCCATAAGGGGTTGTTAATGAATAAGGAGTGCCACCACTTAAAACCGCACCGTTACGGTTATAAACTCTCATTGTTAGATTTCCAAATACCAAAAGTAATGCTTGTGAGTTGTTAAAAATAAACTCAACGAAACGCAAACCTGTTGTGCTGTCAAAGTAATTGACGGCTGGGCGACGTGTAATAGCTCCACTTACAAGAGGATACATATTTTCTAATTCAGCCACAAAGGTTTCATACGCTTGCAAATCAAAGCGTTGGTGATACTTAGGAGACACCTCTCCTGATGCAAAAGAGTTTTGCTTACAAAGTACCACTATCGAAACCCTCGCCCATTAGGAGCGTAAGGACTATTGGCTAGGTAAGACTGACCATAAACATCTTGGTTGACAAGCTTAATGTCTTCATGTACGCCGTCATGTGCAACACACTTGCCCCAATGCTCCAAGAAGTCAGCGTTTAATAATTGCTGGGTAACGCCAGTCGCCGTGACTGAACTAATCATTTGCTTTGCCATGTAATAAGCTAAAGCTGTTCTAAACAATGGCGATGTTTTATCAATATCAATCGTGTAAGTATACTCGGCATAAAGAATATCACCGCTTGTTACATGGATGCCGTCTGCTCCGATGCGAAACTTTACTTGCCGTCCGTCCGCATCAACGACATCCTTTAATGATAATGCTCCTTGTGGCATAGCTCGAACGCTACTGAACCCAACAAAGGGAGTAACTCCTGAAATAGCCACAAGTTCTGCTGTCTTTAGGGCATAATTGAAGTAATGAGAAGACAGTAGATGAGCATAAGACCTGTCATAAATAATGTTAAGTGTTCTTGATTGTGAAGAAGTAGCGTCCAAATCAAAAACTGGAGGCTGTTTCACTAGCAATAACGCTTGGTTACAAACCTCCAGTTTTGACATAGGTTAAACTCCTGAAACTAACAGGGATACCTTGATTTTCCTAGCAGTGGTGGGGTTGGCTCCACCAATGGTTAAAAACAACGTCTCGCCTGCACTAGCCGTACGAGTACGATCTACAAGCCCTGCCTGAAGAGAGGTCGTGCCAGCGGAAGCTGTGGAGGTAGCTGCTAAGTATTTACCAGCAGTACCAGTAATCCCAATCGCTACGGTGGTTGATGCACCAAGTGCTTCATACGTTACCGTAGATGCACCCAACACAGCATCCCCACCTTCTAATGCGATAAGTTCAATGGTATCTCCATTAACAAGACCAGTGGTCAATACATCAATGTCGTAATGACGCACCTTTGAGCGGTATTCAGGATCTAATCTACGGCTTTTAGCCGTTTGTTGTTTTCTAGGATCAGATAAAAAGTTTGCCATAAACTAGGTTCCTTATTTTTTACAATCCACACGGAAAGCGGCTTCTTCATACACACGCATGACGTTGTATGCCATTTTAGAATAAACTTGACCATTGTACTTTTTCTCGGGCATATTAGAAGATGCATAAGATTTGACGTTTTCAGGGTCGTAAATAAATGCCTTCGGATGCCAAGCGTAAAGCTTCTGAATTGTATCCGTCGCCGTGTATTCTTTAATGTTGCTTGAAAAATACACAAACTTAATGCTTCTGTAGTTGGAGATTCTATTTTTCATAGGATCCCATTTGAAAAATGTAGCATATTCAGAACTTGAAGTACGAGCTTGATTATACAATAAACTGGATTGACGCTCCGTCATTAACATACAAAGACTAAAGCCATTCATATGTTCAAACTCATCCCCAATCAGCTTGTTGTCTTCAGCTCTATTTATTAACTCGTCAAGTTTTGTTAAGCTCAAAGCAGTGTTTGTTCCACTTGAGTTAAAATCACGAGCAATAATGTTACTAGAGTTAAACGAGCGAGTTGTCGTACCCGTTGTTCCGTCAGCGTTCAATATGTTAGTAACAATAACATCTTCTTCAAAAGCATCAATAAAAACATCGTTTCTCTTTTTGTTCAATGCTTCTGAAATCATTTTGACGTAATGGTTCTCGGGGGAGAACGAAATTGAGTCTAAATCAGCGAACTCATCAATAGGAATAGCGTCCACATCCCAGTATTTTTTGAAAAACGTACGCTTTTCAAAATCAATATCTTGGTAAGTTGTATCGCCAAAACGCTGATCGTAGGCTTTAGCGGAAGCAGAACGCCCACCTTGATTCCATGTTTTTGCTTCATTCCCTGCAGGAATAGGGTAAGCTGTCATCATGGGATTAAAAATAGAAGATATTGTTCCAATCTTCTCTCTTACTGAATTATCAAATGCAGTAGAGTTTAAAGCTGGCAAGTTATAATTAGCTGGCATCAAACCTCTTCCCTTCTTATATTAACAACTACGCCCTATTAAAATAGTACACTATCCTTTTTGATATTGCAAGCTCTTTATTCTTATAGCCTCATGCTTATTCATAATGCTATTCCATGTATTTTGTGCTTGGTTATAAAGAGGGTTAGCACGATCTGTCAACGCATTACGCAACGCTGGAACTTTAATTACTTCATTGTTCCATTCGTCTTGTGCAGTAGCAAAAGAGCCTGATACACCTTGACCGTTGCCGTCAAAATACTTAGGCTCTGCTAAGTCTTTAGCAACATCATTTAGAAAAGTAAGCATCTCTTTGTTTGAGCCAAAAGATGTGATGATAAGGTTCTGTACTTCTTCACTAGCCCGAGAGTCAATCAGATTCTTAATGCCTTTCATGTTAGCGTCAAAGTCCGCTCCCCATTCAGCTTCAAGCTCTTTACGAGTGGCTTCTGTTTGAGCAATGATCTGCTTTTCAAATAAGGCTTCCTGTTTTTTAACCATTTCAGCTTGTAAGTTTAACAACTCGCTGGCTTGTTGAGCGGTGTAGCCCTTTTCTTTAGCAAAGGCTTTAAACTCTTCAAGAAGTTCAGGTGGGGCTTTGTACATATCGCCGATGTCTTCACCGTAGGCTTTAGACAAATCAGCGGTTTCCCATTCTTTTTCAGCTTCAATTTGAGCTTTAGTACGACGGTTACGCTTTGCTTTCTCTTCTTGCGTTTCCTCTACTTCTTGCTCTTCTCCAGTTTCTTCTTCAACTTCACTATCAACAGGTGCGGTTTCAGCAAAAGGTGTTTCTTCTGCTGGCGTTTCAACAACTTGTTCTTCTTTGATTTCTTCAATCGACATTATAAACGTCCTCCTCATTTACCCACACTTGGGCTTGACTACTATTAAAAAATAAACCAATATCTATGTTTAGAATCCCAAGAATCCCTGCGATAACAGACTGCTCGCCAGCACTAAACGCATAGTCAGTGGCGGTCTTTCCTGTAACTGGAGGGTCAAAAAAGGTGCTACGATCCAGCAAGTCCATTAACACAAACTTACCGTCTTGTGTTCCAAATACTTTTTTGTACGTTTCAATCGTTTTAATCTTGGCTGCTTCAGGCGTTAGTTCTGCACGAAGTTTGTTAAGTTGACTTTTAAACGGATTCATTTTTTGTCCTTTAATTCTTGCTTTTCTTTCCAGTCAAGAAAATCGTTTAATTCTTTTTCTTCTTCATAATAAGTCCATACTCCCAAAATTAAAGACACTGTAAATACATAAAGCATAAGTCTGTTTAAGAAGGGGTCACTAAACCATTCGCTCATTTTCATTGCTGATTCCCCATAGCTTCTGCGGTGGCTAGACTCTGCTCTGCACTACCTGCGTTCTTAGCAATGTTCGTGGCTTGCTCCATGCCTTGAAGTTTTTGTTGTTGTTCTTGCTGTTGAGCCATTGCTTGTTTAATTTGCTCAATATCTTGAGGGCTTTTTAACACCCCTGTTGGAATATCGGTGGCAATCGACATATACTGTAAGATATAATCCGTGTTGATGTACTGCGGAATAGCAGGGTCGATTTGAGCCATACCCATGGCGAGTTGTAAGAACTGCTGAACACCGTCTAGGCTCTGCATCTTTTGAGCTTTAGCGAGTGGTGAGCGATATTCAATCTTTACATTCTGCAAGTCTTCAGGAGGAGGAGGCATATGTCCGTCCTCTAAAAGAATCGAGATGCAACGCTCAATCAATCTATCTAAGTATTCAGGCTCTAGCCGTCCGATTTGTGGAGAGATATTTGTAATTCGAAGCATTTGACGAGTAGATGATTCCGTAGCAGACATACGAGCCTGCTTGTCTTCTTGAATCATATCCGCAAAGAAAAGTTCCGAAATCTTACGCTCCCACATATCAATCGCATTTAACGCAATATCAGGGCGAGCCTTGCTATCCAATACTTTAATCGTGTTCTCGAACGTGCCACCTTGAAGCTTGTCAATGACCGTTACACCGTCAGGGGTAAGGTTAAGCCCACGTCCTGCGATTGAGTCCGCAGAGACGAGCAGAGGGGGGTTTGCGAGCTTGTTTACACCCTGTAAAGCGTTCTTTACCATAGCAGACATAACCTTCAAGTCAGGTATGGCTATCATAGCTTGGCTTCGTCCATAGACTTCGCCCGAGTATACTGTCCAACGTGGTGTCACATACGGCATCGTCGATAAATACATTTCTTCAAGAATCAAATCGTTTGTTTTTAAAATGTAACAAGACTTATACTTTTTAGCTTTGGAGTTGTTGCTTTTGGGATTATATTTGTCGTTTGGCATCACGACGTGTAAACATTCAACCGTGGTATCGGGGTTTGCTTGGAACTGTTTGAAGGATTGAGCATCCCCTTGTATGGCTTTTTGGAAGCGTCCCTCTAGGCTTCGAAGAGTAGTTGTAAAATGGCGAGCCACTGTGTTAATTTCACCATTAAAGTCAGTGTCGATAAACATCTCTCTAAGAGGTACAGAAATAAAGCGGATGCGTTTTTCAGGATCGGATGCAATGTACATCCCAGCCAGTCCATAAGCGGTGTAATCCGTTAATAGTTCAAGGCTCTTTTGATAAAAGTTCGTTGACGAAAACGTGGAGTATAACGTCTCTTCTAACAAATCAAGGTACTGACGAGCCTCGTAGGAGGTGCTTGAAGGGTTGATAAAGCTGGTTTCTAGGGTAAACCACCGCTGTTCGGCTGGGGCGACTAATCCTTGAAGGGTAGAAGCAAAACGGATGTTATATTTAACACCAGCTTTAGAATAAACTTCATGGCTACGGTTGCCTTCTGTAATACGTCCACTCGTAAACCAGCCGTCTCTATCCATAACAAAGCGGTCTATGTCTGAATACAGGTGTTCCATTTTGGAGCGTTCTGTTTTCATGTTTTCAAATCGTTTAAGAATCGACTGTATTTTATAATCTTTCATAAACTATTGATAAGCTCCGAGTAATGTTTTTTTACTGGTTTCAACAGGTTCTTGTGGTTTGCTTCCTGCAAACAAAGTATCTTTTAGCAAAGAGCTGGTGCGTTGTAAGTAAGCTTTGCGTTCCGCTAAGCTTTCTGAATCGCTTAAAGTTGGTGTTTTTGGTGCTTCTTGGATTTTAGGCTGACCACCCATAAATAAATCTCCCTTTTAATCTAGGTATTTATAATCTACTATAACATTTACGGTGGAAGGTTTCAAGCTTAACTTTTCATGTTTCTCATTTTCAGCCCACCACACGGCAAATGCTCTTAACGCATCGGCTCCATGCGAGTATTTATCATGTACAGGCATCTTTTGATAAACCCCTGCATCGGCATCATACTTTCGTTTATAGTTTCTTAGGCACTCAAGCCCTTCGCTGGCGTTCTCGGAGCAGAACAACATTCTAGGCAGGAGTAACCGTACTTGTTCTATTCCGTCAAGCAATGGAGGTTTACGAGCCTTCTTGGAGACGGTATCGGAGAGGTAGTGAAAGGTAACACCATTTTGTTTAGCAATGTCAAACTTGGTTAGTCCTGATTCGTTACATTGCAGGACATCATGTGGGGCAATATGTTTATGGACGTTATAGGGTTTACGATTGACCTCATGGCAAATCGTCGGCAGTGGTGTTGAAATCCATTCTTGATAATCTATGGCATGAACGATACCTGTTTCAGTATCAACTTGTAGCCACCAAACGGAGGTAGCATCATTATAGCCAAAGTCCCAGCCAGTGTAGGTTTTGAGTTTGGGGTTATAGGGTAGGTGTTTAACATTACCTCTTTCATGTAGCTGATCGAGTTGTTGAGCGTAGTAGGTTCCTGATACAGGGGCGTTAAAGTCGCAGTAGTATTCTTGAAGGATAATCTCTTCAGGGGTTTGTTTTCTATCTCGAATGTTTTGTATATCTTCTTGGCTAATCACAGGCACGACCTTTCCGTTTACGATTTTACTGGTATCCTCAATAGTAAGCAAAGAAGTATACCAGTGTTTGTTCTGTTTAGCTGCTTCATACAGGTAATATAAGGCGTTGCGACCCTTTGGTGTACCGTTAGCTAGGAACCAGCCTCCATTCTCAACCAGCACAGGCTCAATAATGGTCTCATACACAGACGGTTTCTTCCATTCAGAAAACTCGGACGCAATAACCCCTTTAGGGTTTGACCCCCTCAACGAGTCAGGCTTATCCGCTCCTACTACTTGTATCGTCGAGTGACTCTTAGGGTCTTTCCCTTCAATGTTATCCCTTGTCTTCAAATAGATAATCATCTCTTGGTCACTAGAGTTCTTGTACAGCAGTTGAGCAGGGATGTAATCAATAATCCGCTTGCCTTGTGAATCAATCGATTGCCAGAACGCCTTGCGTCCTTGTGAGTATTCAGGAAACGCATACCAATAGTTCCCAGCCGTCTCAAACGCAGAAGATAACAATATCTCCCAACACGTCTTATCCTTTCCAGCTCGTCGATGCCAAACAAGCAAGATACGCTTAACCCCATTCTCAATCGCCTTAAATACAGGCAGTTGATAACGGCGTGGACGATATTCAGGATCAACCAAAACAATCATTGCGAATCCCTTAAACTTGTGCTATACTAAGTGGGCATATCGTATACCTTTTTATTTATCATGGTTTCACTCCGATTCTACTCTGTAAAACAACCCCCCCAGCTCAACACTGGGGGTTTTTTATAATGTGTAATACTGATTGAGTAATTCTTCTTGCTTCATTATTTAATTCTTTAGCCTCTTCTAACCCACGAAGCAGACTAACAGTAATAGCGTATTTTCTTTGTGGCACACTCATAAACTCTTCCCTTAAAGGGGCAAGTGTTTGATAAAGGGGAATAGGATTGTTTTTAGGGATTTCTTTTTTTGACCAAAATAGATTTAACAAATCTTTCCACATCTGCTATTACTCCTTTTTCTTATTCAACCAACTCTCTACTCGCATCCAACACCACTCCTTTCATCTCCTCCACATCGTAACCACTCATATCTAAATTGACCAACTGTAACGTCAGCCCACTCACACCCTTCTCACCTAACTTCATCATCACATCCACCAACTTGCCAGCACTCAACAACTTAATCTTGTCATCCTCACTACGCATTAAATCCTGTAACACCAAGATCGGGTTCTCTCCACTCTCCAATCCCTCCCTTAACGTTCCCACCATGTCCAAATCACCCTCACTCGTATAACACAACAATGGATTGCGTTTATCACCTGAAGGAACTGGAAACATAGAGGACTCCTTTAATTTGTATAGTGCTTAGGATTTTGGTTTAGTTTATGGGGGGATATAAAACCATTTACCCATGTCCCCGAAGGGGGGGAGCAGGCTTCCTGCGAACCCCCCGAGGGAGGGCGGGTAGCGGTGACCCCGTAGGCAGGTGGTGTATACCTCCTGATAGTTACTCAATTATAATAACACATTTAAAACTTGTTTTAAAGGTGTTTACTTATCACGAAGTGATTCCATATAAATTATATCTCCCTAATTAAACAGGTGGAGTAGGGAAAAATTTTTTTAAATACCATGTTTTCCCCTTGTCATGCAAGGTTTTAGCGTTTTAGTCCTGATTGCATGGTAAACGTCTGATAATCTACATTATGTTCTGGGGTGTAAAGGGTTGCTATGCCTGCGTTTCTTCCTTCACGCTATCAAGCGTCTGCCTTCACGTGGCAGCAATGCACACCTAGCGATGATGCAAGGGCTATAAGCCTTCATGCAAGGGCATACAGGGTATTGAACAAGGATATAAGGGTTATGAGACTTTATTAATTATTTTATTATATATATATATATATGTATATATAAGGGGAATAAAGGAAAAATGTAAAACTCCCTCCAGTCATATCAAGGCTTCCCCCCCTTGCATGTCCCTTCTCTGCCTGTTTTGCTGATCCCTGCGTGTGCCTCTACCCTGTGCTGTGAGACGTTCTCCCGAGTTGTCAAGCACTTGCAACGTCATACAATTGCGTCCCCCTTGCATTGCCCTTGCGTTAAAAGGTGTAGACTTGTGGCTAGTGTGGGTTTGTGTATTGCTATACATTTTCCAAACCCTTGCGTAATTTGACTAGATTGCCTCATCTCCTCCGTATGATGTAAAGATATATTACACCTGTTGACATATAATATATAATATATTATAATGTATATATAAGGTTGATTAAAGAACGCCTTATGTTTATGTTTTACAGATAATTAGGAGTTTATGATTATGAAAGTTTTAAATGATTTTGAAAATGCCATTAAGCAAGACTTGGAAGGCAAGACGCTATTTGTAATGGTTACAAGTGTTTCAGCTAGTGGTATGAGCCGGACAATGCGTGTATTCACAAGCAACGGTATAAACGACCTTGTCGAAGTCACTCATTCAGTTGCAAGCGTTTTGGACTTATCTAAAACAAACAAAGGCTTGCGGATTCGTGGTTGTGGCATGGATATGACTTTTGCACTTGTTAATGATTTAAACCACACTTTAGGCTTAAGCTTGAAGCGTGAGATTTTATAAGTTATTACACGCTAGGGGTCTAAACGCCCCTAGCACCTATTAAAGAAAAGGAGTTTATGATTATGACTTATTGGACTACAAAAAGAAAAGAATCAGAATTAAGTTTTATATCTGATGCCTCGCCTTTTTTTAATAAGCTAGAACTAAAAGAAGAAGAAGGGACTAGCTATTTAGGGCGTGTTTTTGTAAAAGAAGTATCAGAAAGAAAGATCCTTGAACTGGAGGCTAGAAAATGGAAAGATAGCCACGTTATTAACGTACAAATGGACGGATACTACAGAGGCAAGAACTTAAGAAAGGTTCTAGCCGTGTTTAGCCCTAGTGAAAAAACCCTAAAAAGTCATGTTTCAAATAGCTTAAACCGCTTTCATCATATCGATATACTGCCGAACGACGTAAAGGTCGAGCATTGCAAAGTGACGAAATTGTTTAAATATACCTATTAGCCCCCCAACGCTAGGGGTTTAAACGCCCCTAGCACCCATTAAAAAAGGATTTAAACACCATGACCCAACAAGCCAACGCCATCGTCTTATCCCTCCTCGCAATCATGCTAGCATGTTCATTTGTGCTAGCTGGTGCGATTACAATCGGGAGCTACGTTAAGACGCACCACGACGACGTGAACAAGCCTAGAATGAATCCTTTAATCGAACAAGGAGTGAAACCATAAGGCTTTAAAGCCTCACCCTGTTGGTAATTTAGCTAGTCACCATAACGAAAGGAAACTAAAACCATGACCTTTGAACAAACAATGCACACCATAGAGTCCCACCTTGAAGCACTGCAAGCCGAATATGACCGCTTGCTTGAAGAAAATAACCAGTTGAAAGAAAGTATTTTGCGAAAAGATAAAAAGATTAACCAGCTAGACACATTTTTTAAACTTAATCAGAAGAAGAAACGCTAATGACTAAAAACCCTCCCCCCTGCTACCCCTATGTAGCCGTTATCGCCATTGTAGGCTTGCTCTTCATGCTCGCCTATGCACCAAGTTGAAAAGGAAATGCACACCATGTTGAGCCAAGAAGAAACAGAAATGCAAAACTATTGCCGTAACATTGAAACCGATACAATGAAAGCGATTAAAGCTTACATTGACAAAGAAGAACGCAAAAGACAGTTAAGCATAATGTTATTATGGGGGATCGCCTGTACCCTTCTCGGAATAGGCATCTATCTTTTCATCACACTTTAAACATAAACTCACCCCCTAGCAATAGGGGGCTTTTTTTACCACTAACACAAAACCCCCTGTAACCATAAAATCACAAGGGGCGTGTGTACTTTGAAATAATCCACAACCAGTATAACACATTTATGCAAATAATGCAAACCTTACAGAATTAATCCTAAGCTTCCAAAATAGCGTTACCCTTGTCAATATACCTAAAACGCATTTACGCACCGTGTGAGCTATGCTAGCCATTGCTAAGCTTCTTCTGAAAGTGGTAGTCCCAACAAGGTATTAACCTTTTCTTGAATAGCTTGATGATTTGACTCGAAAAACGGTAAAATCTTATCTATGGTTTCAAGAGAAAGAAGAACTTCTTTTTCTTTACGCCCTTTGAGTATTACTCCATTTTTATCACTGTGGTCTTCTAAAAATAAATAAACGCAATACAAGCTAGACGTTGTATTGTCAAGCCACACGTAACCTTTTTTAAAACGTCTGTCTTTGTTCCCTTCAATAAACTGATCCGCTAAATCGTGAACATGAACAGTTAATTCATATTCAAGAGACTCGATAATATCACTCGCTTTATCGTGGGCTTCTGTATTTATAAAAACCATGGTATAATCTCCTTAACTAATTACCGCCCCGACCTTTGGGGCTTTTTTTATTATAACACAATTATGGCGAATATGCCACAATTAAAACGCACTTAACCATTGATGCACACGATTTAACCATTTCTTGTGCAAAGCATTAACCACCTGCACAAGTTTAGCCGTTTTGTGTGCAATATGCCTTAAAAAACAAAAAACAAGCCTATATATATTATTTAAGTTTACTTAAATAAACATTATCATTAACATTAACATTAACATTAACATTAACATTAACAGTTCGTTTTGTTCAACAAAATGAACATGTGTTCGTTTTGTTCATGTTTGTTCAACATGTGTTCG
>Ga0315903_10001496_pt1 | contig 35445 bp, 15 predicted proteins | sample LakEriMetagenome_7_FD_203524 | JGI IMG/M metagenome (GOLD analysis project Ga0315903, IMG submission 203524) | Freshwater fungal communities from buoy surface, Lake Erie, Ohio, United States - Buoy 2 MA119 | ecosystem: Environmental > Aquatic > Freshwater > Lake | place: USA: Lake Erie, Ohio...
TGTGACACCTTGGAAGAAGCCTCTACGTGCATAGTCGCTTGATTGAGTCGTACGGGCAGGCTCATGCGACCAGGCCCACTCCGTACCAGCCGATGACAAATCTTGTGCTGCCCGTAACCGGCGGTGAAGCAGCACCAGTCTGAATTTTCACCGACTTTTGGACTCCTCAGACGGGGATTCCGCAGTCAGGGCAGCCTGTAATTAGGCAGCCAGAGCAAAGCTCTTGTCAGCAGTTGTTGTTTGATCAGCTTTTAACGTGGCCCACTGATCAACCACGGCACGCCACCTCGACCGACAGTTATCCAGTCGAAACCGTTCGCCCCCGTAAGGTACGAGACACACCCCGTGGCCGAGATGTGCTGTTCGAATTGTCACTGGCCCCCGGCGAAAAGTCAAGCAGATTGTGCGCGAATCCCCGCCCGGCCCCACCCGTCCGGCCCCACCCCACGGATCTTCCACCCCCGCCAATCCCCCGGCCCCACCCCGCTGCCCCGCAAATTGCTGGCTGGTCATATCAAGGCTGGCCGATCCTTGGGGGGAGAGTCATAATGAATGGGCTGGGGTGGGTGGCGGCGGGCGGAGGCCTGGTGCCGTCGGTCCCGGCGTTTCCCTCCCCGGCCCCGCGCCAGAAGGCCCCCACCATGCTGACCATCCTTGGATCGACCCAGCGGACCTGCGAAGGGGTCTCACGCCGGCGACTGCTGCAGGCGGGGGGAGCGGGACTGCTGGGGGTGAACCTGCCCACCGTGGTCGCCGCCGAACAGCTCTCGTCGGACCTCGTCGCCCGGGCCAAGCACGTCATCTTCGTGCTGCTCTTCGGCGGACCGAGCCAGCTCGAAACGTTCGACATGAAACCGGGGGCCCCCGACGCCATCCGCGGCCCGTACAAGCCGATCGCCTGCCGGACCCCCGACCTGCTGATTGGCGAACACCTCCCCCGGCTCGCCCAGGTCTCGGACAAGTACTGCGTCGTCCGCACGATGACGCACTCGTTCAACGACCACTCCGGCGGCGGGCACTACCTGCAGACCGGGCATCGGTGGCACGTTCCCATCGGCGGGGGGTTCAAGCCGACGCCCAAAGACTGGCCCTCGATGGGGTCCATCGTGGAATACACGGCCCAGCAGCAGGCGGGGCTCGAACGCCCGCTGCCGGCGTACATGGTGCTGCCCAACTCGCTGGGACGGCTGCAGGAGGCGGGCCAGTACCCCCGGCCGGGCGAACACGCCGGCTGGCTCGGTCAGCGGTACAACCCCGTCACCACCAAGATCGACAAACGCTCGCTGACCGACAACCCCTACTGGCGCGACTGCACCGACGAGGAACTGACCTTCCAGATCGAGGGGATGGTCGCCGGGCAAGACATGACGCTCGACCGGCTCAACCGTCGGCGGTCGCTGCTCGAGCAGTTCGACGACCAACGGCAGGCCCGCGAACAGGCGGCCGTGCAGGCGGGGTACGGAGCCTTCCAACAGCGGGCGCTGGGGTTGGTCACCTCTCCCCGCACGCGCGAGGCGCTCGACATCACCCGTGAAACCCCGGCCCTCCGCGACCGCTACGGCCGGCATCTGTTTGGCCAAGCCTGCCTCATGGCCCGCCGATTGGTCGAAACCGGCGTGCGGTTTGTGACCGTGCACTACGACTGCGTCGACGGCTACAGCTGGGACTCGCACGTGCACAGCAACGACGTCAAGAACCACCTGCTCCCCACATTCGACCAGGGCTTTTCGTCATTACTGGTCGATCTGGAAGAACGGGGCTTGTTGGCCGAGACGCTGGTGGTCGCCCTGGGGGAAATGGGACGCACCCCCAAGGCCAACGGCAACTGGGGCCGCGACCACTGGAGCACCCTGTTCCCCGCGGTGATTGCCGGGGGAGGTGTGCCCGGAGGCAAGGTCTACGGCAAGTCAGACAAAGACGCCGCGTACCCGATCGAGAAGCCGGTCTCGCCCGAAGACCTCGCGGCCACCGTCTATTACGCCCTCGGCATCGATCCCGAGCTGCGGGTGCTGAATGCCGAGAACCGCCCGACGCACATCGTCGACGGCGGCAGCCCGGTGACGGGCCTTTGGAGCTGAGCGAGTTGGGTGGCGGGGCGGGACCCACGACAGAATCACTGGAGCGATCGTTTCCGTGATCCGCTGAATCATTGAGATCAATGTTCTGCAAACGATGTGCGTTATTCTGGGGAGCGTCGTAAACCGACGTGGTTACCAGGGTGATCGGGCGCGGACCGCTGGAACAATCACCCTTGTGCTTCGGTACAAACCTCTCGTCGACCAACCGCCTACCTCGCAGAGGTTACTTCTCTCAGCCCCGGGTTGCCGCCTCGGCGGCTACCCGGGGAATGCGATTACCATCAGGCCCTGAACCCTGAAAGTGGTTCCTTTCGTCGTGGGCTCGCGCAATGATCGATCGGCAGTCATCAGACCGGGCGTGGAAAGCAATCCTGACAGGATAGAAATCGTGGTGGGGATCGCGACCTGGGGTAGTCGCGTGCGCGAGAACCCCAGGCTGAGGGAAGTATCCCCTACGGGGAAGTTTTTCGATGTGTGAAGTGGTTGCTGGTGCGACCGCCACGGCATCGCGGCGGAATCACGGGATCGATCATTTCCGTGATTCGATGAGCCATCGCGCTCCATGCCCTGAAAGGCATGGGAATGATTTTGGGGAGCCCCCAGACATTGCGCCGAAGAGTTTTGACGACCCCGCGCCAACCGAGACCGTCCATGCTTGCTCGTGGTCTCGCGCCAGAGTCAGGCCGATCAGTGGCGATCGCAAGATCTGCGTTGGCGCTGTCTGGGTCGCGATGCAGTCACCGTGACGATGACTTGCGCCGCCTGATCCCTGCCACGAGTTCTCCCCCGCACGGTCCGGCTTGGCACCGGACCGTGCGGGATCAAAGGGGCCGGGGAATCGCCTATTTCTTCAGCGATTCCAGATAGGCCAGCAGCGCGGCGAGCTGTTCGACATTCAGCTTGTCGACCAGCCCCTGGGGCATGATGGAGATGTCGCGCTTGCCCCGTTCTTCGATGTCTTCCTTGCGGAGCACGGTGGCGACGCCGGTGATGTTGCGGAGTTCGATTTCATCGCCCGATTCGCGGACGACAAACCCGTCGAAGATCTTGCCGCTGCCGGTGACGAAGAACTGCCCTTCAAAACCCTGGGCGATCTTGGCGCTCGGCTTGACGATCGATTCGACCAACTCAGGACGCTTGTAGCGCTGGGAAATGTCGAGCAGCAGCGGGCCCTTGACCGGTTCATTCTGCGACACCGCGTGGCAGGCGACGCAACCCTGGCGGGTGAAGAGCCGTTGGCCGTATTTGGCGTCTCCCTTCACCTCGGCCACCTGCTGCACCACCTGTTCGAAGGGAAGCGTGCTGATCAGCGGCTTGTTGGGATCGACGGCGGGTTCCTGGTCGAGTTCCAGGCGGCTGATGGCGTACTGGGCCGCTTCGCGGACTTCGGCCACCTCGCTCTTGCGCTGCTGCAGAATCTGGAAGATCTGGGCTTCGAGCCGGGCCCGGCCAATGCCCCGCAGCAGGCTGGTGGCCTGCGCGGGATCGGTCCAAGCCTGATCGATCAACTTGAGCGCCTGGGCTCGGGCTTCGGCCGGGGCCTGGGGAGCCTCGGCCACAAACGCCAGCGCGGCACCCACCAGCTCGCGGACGGGGCTTTCTCCCTGGGTGAGAGCCGTGGTGAGCGGGGGGACCAGTTTCGCGAGGGCCGGCTCGCGGACGAATTCATCCCAGACGGTGCGCAGTTCGGCCGAGCTTTCTTGCGGACCAATCTCGGCCAGCGCCCGCAAGGCGGCGTCGAGCACGCCCGGCTGGGTGACCCGCCGCTGCAGGGCCCGCAGCGCGTTGACCCGCAGAGCCGCGTCGCCCGTGGGACGGGTCGCCGCCACTTCCAGCAGCTGCAGTGCCTCGGGAGCGAGATCAGCCGCACCGGGGGCGATGAGGCCAATGGCGGTGGGGAAGAACGCCGCGTCGGCCTGGGCCAATTGCACGATCCGTTCCTGCATGCCGGGGAGTTCGAGCTTGTGCTTCTTCAACTGCGGCAGCAGCCATTGGACGATGGCGGTGTCTCCCTGGGTCAGCTCTTGCGCGAGGGTGGTCTCGATACCGGCCGATTCGCTCCAGGTGACCGGCTTGTAATAGGGGCCACTCGTGTCGGGGCGGGTACCCCACCAGTCTCCGGTGTAGGGACCTTCGTCGCGGGCGAGCCGGGCGAGGGTCCGCAGCACGAGCTGCCGGGTTTCGCGTGTCTCCTTCCCGGCACTCGTCTCATCACCGGGCTTCACGCTCACCCGGGGCAAGAGGCTGGTCAGCCCGCGGATAACCGCCGGGTCGTGCAGGGCCTGCAGAGCGCGGGCAATGCCCGCACGCTGGGCAAACGGCGCGGTGGGGAGGGTGGCCAGCAAGGCGTCTCCCGCCTGCAGTTTCACGAGCGCGTCGATGGCCAGGTGGCTGATGAGCGGGTCGTCATCGGCGACCAGCGGAATAAGTTGCGGGACGAGATTGCGGGCGCGGGGGCCGGCCTGCAGGGCGAACCGGCCGAGGCCGCGGGCCGCCTGCAGCCGGACGCGCGGGCTGCCATCGCGCAGTCCCTTCACAAACGGCTCGGCCGAGGTTTCGGCCAGTTCGGTCTCGCGGTCAGCGAGGGCCCTCAGGGCGTATTCGCGCAGGGCGGGGGTGGCGGTCTGGGCGATGAGGAACGCATCGGCCCCCGACTTCTGCAATTGCTTGAGGGTGAACAGCGCGGCGATGCGCACCGCCAGCGGCTCGGACGAGGTCGCGAGCTGCTGCAGCCCGGCCACAAACTCGGCCGGTTGGCCACGCCGGAGGATTTCCCGCTGCGCTTCGAGCCGGACGGTGTGGCTGGGTGACCCCAACGCCCGTACGAGAGCCGCGGCGTTCGCTTCGGTCCAGTTGGCGGGGATCCGCAGGTCGATCTGGGCCGACTCGGGCGGCTTCACCTGCAGCACATACCCGACGTTGGGATTGCCGAAGTTGAAGCCCCCATCTTTCCAGCTCGCGACGAAGATGTTCCCCCGGGCGTCGATGTCCATGTCGGTGGGACGGGGGAGTTCGAGGAACGGTTCCTGCCCGGCGACAAACCCGGCACCACGCTGGGTGAGGGTGTGCCGGTAGACAATGCTGCGGCCCCAGTCGCAGGTGTAGAGGGCCTGGCCCAGTTCTCCCGGCAGCGTCGGTTCGTCGACAAAGAGCGAGCCGCAGGGAGAGCCTCCGCCGTAGTCGGCCAGGGGCTGCACGATCTCTTCCCCGAAGTTGAGGAACAGCGAGGGGTAGCCCATGTGGGCCCCGTGGGGGACGTGGCTGAGGCGCACGTTCCAGCCGCCGCCGTCATTGGTGTTGTCGCGGGTGAACAGGTCGAGGGTCGGGCTGACGGCGACGTCGTAGATGTTGCGCTGGCCGCGCGACACCACTTCGAGCTCGCTGCCATCGGGCCGGACGCGCACGATGCCGCCGCCACGATACGGCAGCTTGCGTCCGTCGGAACCGGTCGCTTCGAGGAAGCCGTAGTCACCCACCGCGACATAGATCCAGCCGTCGATCCCCCACTGGATGCCGTTGGTGGTGTGGTCGGCCCCGCGGAAATTCAGATCGAAGCCGATGTTCTTCACGAGGATGTCGGACGATTCACTCTCGCCATTTCCATCGCGGTCGTGGAAGACCGACAGGTGGGGCGGGTGCAGCACATAGAGGTCGGTTCCCTTCCCGTCGGCACTGCGCGCGGCGAGCAGACCGCGGGGGCTGTCGACAGTGGCGAAGGTGACGAACTCGTCGGCCTGACCATCGCCGTTGGTATCGCGGCAGCGGACGATGCGTCCCCGGCCGGGCTGCTTGTCGAGCGAGCCGTTCGTGTCGATACCGACGTAGACGGTTCCCTGGGGATCGGAGGTGAGGCAGACGGGGTAGGTGACCTGGGGCGGAGCGGCGAAGAGGGAGACATTGAACCCGGCGGGGGCTTTGATTCCCTGCAGCAGGCCGGTGCCCCGGACGGCGCGGGGGCGGTACGACTCGTCGGCTGTCACCACCCGTTCTTCGAATTGGGTGCCATGGACCTCGAATTCGAAGAAGCTGCCCCAGCGGCCATCGATCAGCCCGGTGATGGTGATGCGGACATAGCGGGTGCCGGGGGCCTGGAAGGTGAGGGTCTGCGCCTGGTCGCGGAGGTCGGTTTTGGTCTGGTCGGAGAGCAGTTTCCAGTCCTGACCGTCGGCCGAGCCTTCGATGCGGTAGCGGTAGTTGGTTTCATCCATTTCCCAGAGAATCTTGCAGCCGGTGACGGGCTGCGGCTCGCCCAGGTCGACGGTCCACGTCTGGCCGGCGCTGCCATTGGGAGAGCACCAGCGGGTGTCGGGGTTGCCATCGACGGCATGTTCCGGGGGATGGCCATCCTGCGAGGCGGTGGCGGAGGCTTTCTTGCCCCGGGCGAGATTGACCGGAACTTTTTCCTTTTTGGGAGTGGCGAACGGTTTCTGGTACGCGGGGGTTTGCTTGTCGGTGGCCCAGAGCAGGCCGCGGACGACGAGATCGAGGTAGCGGGGATCGCCGACGGTCTCGGTGTTGTGGCCGAGGGTGGTGCTGAAGACGCGTCCCTTGCCGAAGGTGTTGGCCCAGGCGACGACGAAGTCATCGACCTTGGCTCCGGTGTCTTGGCGGCCGCGGGCGAGGGGGACGGTGGTGTCGAAGAGGCGGATGTTGTTGTAGAGCTCTTCGTTGACGGTGGTCCAGTTTTCGAGGCCGCGGGTGATGGGGTGATCGCGGTCGATGAAGGTGATGTCGATCGGCTTCTGGGGACCGTGGCCGGTGGAGTGGATGCCGACGAACTGGAACCAGTCATCGCGCCCGGTGCGGTAGCAGTGCATGGCGCAGTGCAGGTTGACCGCGGGGAGCCCCTGGCGATGGGGGGCGAGGATGTTTTCGACGTAGGGGATCTCGGTGACATCCGACGTGCATTCGTCGTGGATGATCACATCGTAGCCCTGGGCCCACTCGGGGGAGTTGTACATCTCGAAGCGGGCCTTGGTGCTGGTATCGCCGGTGTGGACCTGCGTGACCTGGACATAGGCGCGGGCTTCGATGCCCCGTTTGAGCAGATCTTTCTGGCGGGCGTAGTCGTGGCAGCAGCCGCCGGTGATGAGCAGGGCCCGCAGGGGGCGGGGGGGATCCTGGGCCTGCAGGCGCGGTCCCACCGTCGCCAGCGTCAACACCAGCACCAAGCTTCTCACACACCACCGACCAGCCATCACGATCACCTGTGAACGAACCCAAGAGGAACTGGGCTGATGTTAACGGGTGACGGGGCCGAGTTGGAGTTTGGCGGGGTAAACGGCGGGGCGTGCCCGGGTGAGAGCGGCGGAGGGGAAATGCAAAACCGGGCGGGGAATCGATTGCGATCGAGCCCGCCCGGTGACAGCCAACGGTATGAGAAATCTGGTTCGCGAGCGCAATTCGCGAGGTTGCTCAACTCAAGGGACGGAGGGCTGGGCGAGACGGGAGGTCTCGGTGGCGTATTGCGTGAGGATCTCTGCGGCTTCGCGGGCCTGCTCCGCAGAAATGGGCAGCGAGTAGCGTCCCCAGGAGGGATCTCTCACATCAATCTGCAGCCCCTGCTTGTTGGCGGTCTCTTTCCAGCCGGCGACCAAAGCCCAGGGGATCAATTCGCCGTTCCAGAGCAGCCCGCGCTCGCAGAGCTTGCGACTGAGGAACAACGTCGTGCCGATGGGATACACAATCGCCGCCAGGGGCAGCAGCAGCTCGGCCAGCTCCTGGAACCAAGCGCGGGACTCGCCTCCGAACATCCGTAGCCCCAGGAACAGCATCGGCAAGAGTGTGCAGACGAGGGCCACGTAGCCCCAGCGGTAGCGGCGGTTGAGCGGCAGAACTCCAAGATCGAAGAGCACCGCGCCGGCGCGCCGGGTATCTCCCGCAATGCGAGACAACTTCCAGACAACGAAGAGTGGGTAGCCCAGATAGATTGCCGACCACGCCAGCCAACGCAGCGCCTCGATCGTGTTCATCTCAGCACCTCGCAAAAAGAGCCACATCAGTCCTTCAGACGATGGAAGATGATTATGGCTCCCGGCAGATTTGTTCAAGTGAACATCCAAATCAAAGCCAAACCACCGTTTGGACATTTGATTCGTCGGGACCACATCGTGCGGACCACTGCCCAAGGTCCTTGTCACCCACCCCCAGGCCACCTATCTTGCTGTTCACCTGATCCCGTCGATCTCGCTTCGATCGCGGCAGCCTGTTTCCTCCCACCACGATTCCCATGATGCGGAAAACCACTTTCTACAACAGCCCGATGGCCGCGCTGGTGTGTCTGGCCTGCGTCCTGGTTGGGCTGATGGCATCGGGAACGGCTCTCGCCCAGAACCCGCCGAAGTCGGCATCCCCATCCGACGGCACCGTCCTGCCATTTCCCACCACTCCCACCGCCAGCGTGGCGGGGGAGACGATTCAGACGTCGAAGATGAAGTGGCGCGGTGAGACGCGACGCCTGCGCGACGGCGCCCCCAACGTGCTGATCGTGCTGATTGATGACACCGGGTTTGGACACGCCGACACCTTTGGGGGCGAATGCCATACTCCCCACCTGACCCGCCTGTGGAAGGAAGGGATCGCCTACAACACTTTCCACACCACCTCGATCTGCTCACCCACCCGTGCCGCGTTGCTGACCGGGCGGAACCACCACCGGGTGGGGAACGGGACCATTGCCGAGCGGGCGTCGGATTTCGACGGCTACACCGGCATCATCCCGCAGACTTCGGCCACCATTCCCGAGGTGCTGCATCACTACGGTTACAAATCGGCGGCGTTTGGCAAGTGGCACAACACCCCGGCCAACCAGACCACCGCGATGGGTCCGTTTGACCGGTGGCCGACGGGGCACGGGTTCGACTCCTTCTACGGCTTCCTCGCGGGGGAGACCTCGCAGTACGAGCCCCGCCTGTACGAGAACACAACGCCGCGGGAGCCCCACGGGAAGAACTACCACCTGACCGAAGACATGGCCGGCCGGGCGCTCTCGTGGCTGAAGAAGCACCAGGCGTTTTCGCCCGACAAGCCGTTCTTCATGTACTGGGCCCCGGGGGCGGTGCATGGTCCGCATCATGTCGCCGCGGAATGGGCTGACAAATACAAAGGAAAGTTCAACGACGGTTGGGACCAGTACCGCGAGCGGGTGTACGCCCGGCAGAAGGAGATGGGGTGGATTCCCCGCAATGCGAAGCTGACCCCGCGCGACGAAACCCTGCCGGCGTGGGAGAGCATTCCAGCAGCGGAGCGGGCCTTTCAGATCCGGCTGATGGAGATCTACGCCGGTTTCGTCGAGCACACTGACCACCAGGTGGGCCGGCTGGTCGACGGACTGGAACAGATGGGGCTGCGCGAGAACACCATTGTCTTCTATATCTGGGGAGACAACGGCCCGAGTGCCGAGGGGCAGAAGGGAACCCTCAGCGAGCTGCTGGCCCAGAACAACATTGCCAACACGATTGAGCAGCAACTGGCGGCTCTCGAGGGATTGGGAGGCCTTTCCGCTCTGGGAGGCCCCAAGACCGACAGCATGTACCACGCCGGCTGGGCCTGGGCGGGGGCGACCCCGTTTCGCAGCACGAAGCTGGTGGCGGCCCATTTCGGCGGGACCCGCAATCCGATGGTGGTCTCGTGGCCGAAGGGAATTCGCCCCGACCAGACTCCCCGCTCGCAGTTCCATCACGTCAACGACATCGCTCCGACGCTGTATGAGCTGATTGGGGTGAAGCAGCCGCAGTCGGTGAATGGGTTCGCCCAGGATCCGATCGATGGGGTCAGTCTCGCCTACACGTTTGGTGACGCCCGGGCGGCGGGCCGGAAGAAGACGCAGTACTTCGAGAACAATGCGAGCCGGGGGATCTATCACGACGGCTGGTTCGCGTGCACGTTTGGCCCATTCGTTCCGTGGGACACCCCCAGCACGGCGGCCCGCCTGAAGAACTGGGACGCCAACCACGATGTCTGGCAGATTTACGACCTGTCGCGCGACTTCACTCAGGCCGACGATCTGTCGGCCAGCGAGGGCCCCCGTCTGGAAAAGATGAAGCAGCTCTTTCTGGCCGAGGCGAAGGCGAACAAGGTGCTGCCGATTGGCGGCGGCCTGTGGACGCGCTTCCATCCGGAAGACGGGGTGTCGAGTCCTTACCGTTCGTGGGTCTTCGACAGCAACACGACCCGCATGCCCGAATTCGCCGCCCCGGCCCTTGGCAAACGCAGCAACCACGTGACGATCGATGTCGAAGTGGGTGACAACGCGAGTGGTGTGCTCTACGCCCTGGGAGGGTCTTCGGGGGGCGTCTCGGTCTACCTCGACCAGGGACAGCTCGTTTACGAGTACAACATGCTGATCATCGAGCGGACGATCGCCCGCAGCGAGCAGAAGCTGGCGGCGGGAAAGCACACGCTGGAGGTGACCGAAACGATTCCCAAACCGGGAGCGCCCGCCGAGGTGGTGTTGGCGATCGACGGCCAGGAAGCGGCCCGGACGACGGTGAAACGGACTGTGCCGGCGGCGTTTACCGCGAGTGAGACGCTCGATGTGGGGACCGATCTCGGCTCCCCGGTCGGCTCCGACTATTTCGACCGGGCCCCCTTCGCGTTTGAAGGGATCATTCACCAGGTGAAGGTCGAGCTGAAGTAGGCTGGTTTTTCTTTCAAATGGATCCTGAAGTCTCCGGAGACACCATGTTTTCCCGTTTGTGGACGTCCCTGTTTGTCGTTTGTGGACTGTGGGCCGGGGCTGTCGGTGCCCAGGAACGGCCCAATATTCTGGTGATCATGGCCGACGATGTCGGCTACAGCAATGTTTCGTGTTACGGCGGGGACATCATGGGGGTGACGACACCCCACATTGATCGCCTCGCCCGCGAGGGGATTCGCTTCACCTCGTTTTACGCCCAGCCGAGCTGTACCGCGGGGCGGGCGGCCTTCATTACCGGGCAGTTGCCCGTTCGGACCGGGTTGACGACCGTCGGTACTCCGGGGGCACCGGCTGGGCTGCAGAAGGAAGACATCACGCTGGCCGAAATCCTCAAGGCCCGGGGGTATGCCACCGCGCAGTTCGGCAAGAATCACCTCGGGGATCTCGAGGAACATCTGCCGCACCGGCATGGCTTCGATGAGTTCTGGGGGAACCTGTATCACCTCAATGCCAATGAGGATCTGGAGGATCCCGACCGTCCGACCGATCCCCAATTCCGCAAGCAGTTTGATCCGCGGGGGATCATTTCGGGGACCGCCAATGGTCCCACGAAGGATGAAGGCCCGCTGACCGTCAAACGGATGGAGACCTTTGACGATGAGATCACCGCCAGGTCGCTCGATTACCTCGACCGGCGGTCCAAAGACAAGAAGCCGTTCTTTCTGTGGCACTGTTCATCCCGGCTGCATGTCTTCCTGCACCTGAAGGCGGAATCGCAGGGGAAGTCGCGGGCGGGGCGGGAAGACATTTATGGCGACGCACTGCAGGAACATGACGGGCATGTCGGGCAGTTGCTGCAGAAGCTCGATGAGACCGGGTTGGTGAAGAACACCATCGTCATCTGGACCACCGACAACGGCGCTTACCAGTACATGTGGCCCCAGGGAGGGACCTCTCCTTTCCGGGGCGACAAGGGAACCACCTGGGAAGGGGGCATGCGGGTGCCGACGGTGGTCCGCTGGCCCGGAGCGCCGGCCGGACGCGTGAGCGGCGAGATTGTCTCGAGCCTCGATCTGCTGCCCACCCTGGCGACCGCCGCGGGGGAGCCGGGGGTGGTGGCCAAACTGGCCCAGGGAGCCAAATACGGCGACCGCGACTACAAGGTGCATCTCGACGGGTTCGACCAGACCGAGCTGCTGACTGGCAAATCGGCGAAGTCGTCCCGCGACTTTGTGTTCTATTACGATGAGACGACGCTCGCGGCCATCCGGTACCGGCAGTTCAAGCTGACCTTCTCGGCCAAGCTCGACGGCCACTGGGATGACCCGCTGGAAAATCTGGGACGTCCGCAGATCACCAACCTGCTGATGGACCCGTACGAACGGCAATGGGGGGATGTCAACCGGCAACTGGCCGAGCGCAAGACATGGATTCTCACCCCGATGGTGGGAATTGTCGACCGGCACCTCGACACGTTCCGGGAGTTTCCTGTGCGCCAGATTGGACTGAGCGCGAATTTCGGAAAAACACTCGACCACATCCAGAATCAACTGCTGCAGATGCAGCATGGGAAGTAAACCATGATCAACATCAGCCGAACGCTGTCGCTGGCTCTTGCCTTTCTGACGCTGTGCGCACATCCCGTCCGCGCCCAGGAACGTCCCAACATCGTCATCATCCTCGCGGACGATCTGGGGAATGCCGACCTCGGCTACCGCGGCAGCCCCATCCAGACGCCGCATCTCGACAAGCTGGCGATGAACGGAGTGCGGCTCGAGTCGTATTACGGTCTGCCGGTCTGCACTCCGGCCCGGGCCGCCCTGATGACCGGGCGGTACCCGATGCGGCAGGGGCTGCAGACGCTGGTGATCTTTCCCAGTCACAAATACGGCTTGCCGACCGATGAGAAAACCCTGCCGCAGGCACTCAAGGAAGTGGGCTACCGCACCTGCATGGTCGGCAAGTGGCACCTGGGCCATGCCGATCACAAGTACTGGCCGCAGAACCGCGGCTTCGACCACTTCTACGGCAACCTCGTGGGGGAGGTCGATTACTTCACGAAGGAGCGGGGAGGGCTGATCGACTGGCAGCGGAACGGCAAGTTCTTCAAGGAGGAGGGGTACTACACCAACCTGATCGGGACCGAGGCGGTCAGTCTGATCGAACAGCACGATACGAAGCAGCCGCTGTTTTTGTATTTCGCCTCGTTGGCCGCCCACGCGCCGTATCAGGCTCCGCAGGCGGAGATCGACGCGTACAAAGATGTCTTTCCCGATGTCCAGAAGCGGACCTATGCCGCGATGATCACCGGGCTCGACCGGCAGGTGGGACGGATTGTGGAGGCGCTCGAGAAGAAGAAGATGCGGGAGAACACGCTGATTTTCTTCACCACCGACAATGGTGGGGCGACGAACGCGATGTTCGCCACCGGGGCCCGGCCGGCGGAAGAGCGGGCGAAGGAAATCGGGTCGAAGCCTCCCTGTTCGAACCTGCCGTATTCGGGAGGCAAGGGGGGCTTGAAAGAGGGGGGTGTGCGTCTGCCGGCGTTTGTGAACTGGCCGGGCAAACTGAAGCCGGCGGTGGTGAAGGAACCGCTGCACCACGTCGACATCATGCCGAGCCTGCTGGCCCTGGTGGGGGGCGAGGGGAAAGCGGACAAGCCGTTTGACGGGCGGAACGCCTCGGCCACGATTGCCGAGGGGCAGCCCTCGCCGCACGACGACATCCTGATCAACGTCGAGCTCTTCCGGGGGGCGATCCGGAAGGGGAAGTGGAAGCTGCTGAAGGTGGCGACGCTGCCCGGGAAGACCGAGCTGTTCGACGTGGAGGCCGATCCGGGGGAGACGACGAACCTGGCCGGGCAGCACCCCGAGGTGGTCCGCGACCTGGAGGCCCGCCTGCTGGGCTACTCGCGGCAGGCGAAGATGAGCGAGTGGCTGAAGTCGCAGGTCGACTACCTGGGGGCGCAGAGCGAGACGGCGTTTGATCCCGATTACAACATCGACGGCGGGGTGCCGAACGAGAAGCCGGCGTTGCCAGGGGTGAAGTGAGTCTGGCAGGAGGAGTTGGGTTTCCCGCGAGTCTCGGCAGCGCAAGCTCCGAACGCCAGTTCATCGATCGGATGGGCTGCCATGAGCCATGGATCGGCCAGCTCCCGCTGGGCACCCCACCAAAGACAAGTTTCCGCAAGGGCCCAAGCATAGGGTGGCGGGGGGGCGGACCTCTGTGTCCGCTCCGCTCAGCGCTCCTCCACAGGTCACCGTCCCAATGGGCAGCGAGAAATCATTCGGCCTCAACACCCCCGACATCGGCAGCGCGCTGGCGTGCATCCGATCCTTCTCCACCCCGTGGGGGAAGAAGGTCCCCGCTGGGGAGATGAGGGGGCAACCCGCGCGGCATGAATGCGTTGTGTCTCTCCCAGACAACCCCCCCGCCCCTTTCGCCCTCACCCCAACCCTCTCCCACAGTCACCCGGGTTTGGTTTCTCGGGAGTCATTTGGTGGGAGAGGGGGCGATGCGCGGCGGTGCCGCGGGGTTAGCCGCAGATCAGATTCACCAACCGACACAAGGTCGGTGGGGTCTCGGGCGGCCGCAGGCCGGGCGTGGGGGCGGACCTCCGTCTCCGCCCGCTGGGCACTTCTCCGCAGACAATCGATTCGATGGACGGCCGGAAAACCTGGATCGGTCAGGAATCCCCCCACAGCATCTTCTGCTCTCCGTTCTCAGCCTTCGGCCACCCCAGCCCCCACCGACCGCGCGAGGATTGGTGAATCCAACCTGTGATTGCCCATCATTCCGAATGCTTGGGTCAACAGGCCGTGTTCCGGCGATTGGCGGGAATGATTCGTGACACCTCGAGTCAGCGATTCACTCGGAATGATCAGCCCGACTTCGATGTTTCTTGGCTGGGCAGCCGCGGTGAAGTTGGCCGGAGAAACGAATCCCCGCGATGAGTCGACCACGATGCCGTTCGCACGCAGCGCCGTGCAAATGGCCCGGTCATCCGCGACCACCTCCGGTCCATGCCCCCCCAAACACGCCGGCATCCCGGAGGCGGTGTCAGAAAGCCGGGGTCAACAAGACCAATCCGGAAGGCTCTCAACGAATGGCTCACGGACCTCCGCTTCGGTCTGTGTCCATGAGGGGACCCGAAAGAACGTGAACAGCGGACTGAACTGAGCTGCGTTGGATCATGGGAATTCGTGCCCCTCTCCCCGGGGTACGAGCCCCAAACACGTGGAGGCCTCCATTTGATTGAGGCGAATCGATCCCTGTCCCCCACCGACTCTACGGACCAGTCCTGTGGAACACCCTTCAGGCCGTGGATTGGAAAAAGGGGGTCCCAGGCAGATGGTTTCTCGCACACCGCTCCGGTCCAATCGACAGAATCGATACCCCCGGACCTTCTCAGCCGATTGAATGGAGCGACAGCGGGATTTTCCCTGATGACGGCTTGATCAAGATTTGATCTCCCTTTAGAAAAATCAAAACCTCCTGGGGGGAGGCAAAGGAAACTTTGCTACAGATTTTTTTCCAACGGGAGTGTGCATCGATGGCTGAGGGAAAATACAGCAAGCGCATGCTTGCGGCGGCGGGTTCATTGGCGGGGTTGACGGTGGCTCACCAGGTCGCCTCACACGCCGCCTTGATTCACGTGGATGATCGTCCGCTGACGATCAAGTACGCGGATGGTGACGGTTACGAAGTCCAATGGGACATCGACGGCAACAGCGTGGCGGAATACGCGTTGGTCGTGAAAGATAGTACCTTTTACGATGAAGTGATCATCTCCAGCGACGGATTGAATGGGCAGGGGTTTGTGCGTCCGGTGGCGGCTTTCAAAGCTGACGCGGTTCAGGCCTTGACAGCCAGTTTTACCGTGGATGGCACCTTGGATTTTGGAAGCACGAATACCTATCGCACCATGTTGAGCAGCTCAGGCAGCGCGATTGGCAGCGATTTCACGGACGGTGGGATTGCCGAAGGCTCGAACTTCGTTGGATTCCGGTTCACAGACGGCGTGGGGCAATTTTATGGCTACGCCGAGTTCATCTTCAATGGCGTCGGGAATGGCGTGACCATCAGTCAATGGTGGTACGATGACGCCGGCGGTCCCGTCCACGTCGCGGGAGCCGCGCCTGTCCCCGAGCCCAATACGTTGGCGCTGCTGGCCCTGGGTGCCGCCGGCCTGGCGAGCTACCGTGCCGCCCGCAAGAAAATTGCGCTGGGCGAGAGTCAGAAAACCGCCTCGTAACGACGGTGTCTGGTCTTGAGTGAACCCACCGGCCCGACACGTTCTGTCGGGCCGGTGTGGTTGCCTTTGCTCTGCCGGCTGGGGTTGTCCGTCTGTCCGACGCAATGCGCATGGGGGGCGACGTGTCACACGAGTTTCACAGTTCTTCGAGAACTGCAGGAACCACGTCACTGCGTGGAATGCTTCCGCGCACTGAATCGTGAGCTGGATTTGCGCCATTTCTCCTGAATCATCGTCGTTGAAGTTTGAGTGATCCGATGTCTGAGCGACTGGCAAAACGCGTTCTGTTGATCGGCTGGGATGCCGCCGACTGGCAGGTGGCCGCCCCCCTCATGGACGAGGGGAAAATGCCCCACCTCGAACGGTTCGTGTCCGAGGGGGTGATGGGCAACATCAGCACGCTCTTTCCCGCTCTCTCTCCGATGCTGTGGACTTCCATCGCGACCGGCAAACGGGCCCACCGGCATGGGATTCACGGTTTTGCCGAGCCCGATCCCAAATCCGGCGGTGTGCGACCGATCACGTCCCTGGGCCGCAAGTGCAAGGCGCTCTGGAACATCCTCTCGCAACAGGGGCTGAAGTCCAACGTCGTGGGTTGGTGGCCGTCGTTTCCCGCCGAGCCCATCCATGGCGTCATGGTCGCCAACCATTTCCAGGAGGCGACAGGAGCGACCGACAATTCGCGTCCGCTGCGCCCCGGCATGGTCTGGCCCCCGGAAAAGTCCGAAGGTCTGGCACGACTGCGGATTCATCCGACCGAGATCCTCGCCCAGGATGTTGAGCTGTTCATTCCGCGACTGGCCGAACTCGATCAGGACCAGGAAAAGCGGTTGAGCGCGTTTGTGAAGATCCTGGCCGAGACCAGCACCATCCAGGCGGTCGCCACCGCCCTGATGCAGCATGAGCCGTGGGATTTCATGGGGGTCTACTTCGACGGCATCGACCATTTCTGCCATGGCTTCATGCGCTTTCACCCGCCGCGGCTGCCCTGGATCCGGGAGCGGGACTTCGAGTTCTACAAAGAGGTCGTCACGGGAGCCTATCGGTTTCATGACATGCTGCTGGGGGTCTTGCTGGAATTGGCCGGGCCCGAGACCACCGTCATCCTGATGTCGGACCACGGGTTTGAATCGGGGGCGTTGAGGGTCCGGGAACTCCCCAATGAGCCGGCGGGCCCCGCGGATGACCATCGGTCCTACGGCATGTTGGCCATGCGCGGACCGGGTCTGAAGCGGGACGACTTGATTCATGGAGCCAATCTCCTCGACATTGCACCGACCGTGTTGACGTTGCTGGGTTTGCCCGTCGGGCGCGACATGGATGGGCGCGTGCTGACCTCGGCGTTCACCACCCCTCCCGAGGTGGAGTCGATCGAGAGCTGGGAACAGGTCCCCGGAGAGGCGGGACAACATCCTCCCGACGCCCAGATCGACATGGTCGACGCCCACGAGTCGTTGAAGCAATTGGTCGCGCTGGGCTACATCGAAAAGCCCGATGAAGACCGTGAGCGGGCCGCGCAGCGCACCATCCGCGAACTGCGGTACAACCTGGCGCGCAGCCATCTCTCGGCCCACATGCTGCCCGAGGCGATTGCGCTGCTGACGGAATTGTGGAAGGACTTCCCGGATGAAGGGCGATTTGGAGTCAAGCTGTTCGAAGCGCAGCTGCAACTGCGCCGAACGGACGAGGCGCGGCAGACCCTCGGGCGGCTGATCGAGTCGAAGGATCACTTCTCGGCGATTGCCCGGGAAAATCTCGCCAAACTGCAGGAGGAATGGAAAGACCGGTCCGCGTCGGATCTGACCGTCGAGGAGCACCGCCGCCTCAACGATCTGAAGCACCGGTCGCAGGTGAATGAGTTGGCGCTCACGTACTTTCGCGGTTCGCTGCTGCATGCCGAGGGACGCCTGCAGGAGGCCTTCCAGGAATTGCTGGGGGCCAGCAGGGTCCAATACCGGAATCTGCCGAGTCTCTATTCCAAGCTGGGCGACTGCTGCATTGGTCTGCAGCGTTTCGATGAAGCGGTCGACTGGTACGGGAAGATGCTGGAACTGGCACCGGTCAATCCGACGGCCCGGCTGGGACTGGCTCGGGCGTATCTGGGGAAACGGGACCATCAGCAAGCACTCGAACAGGCGATTGCCGGGGTGGGGCAGGGGTATCACAATCCGGCCGCGCACTATCTGTGTGCCCGGGTCTTGCGAAGATTGGGACGCCATGCCGAAGCCATCCAGTCGCTGGAAACCGCCCTCAGCTTCAACAGCGTGTTTCCCGAGGCGCAGCGGTTGCTTGCGGCACTTTACCTCAAGATGGGGCAGCCCGAGCGGGCCGCAAAGCATCGGGACTTGTCGCGGGCGGCTGCCGACCGGATTGCCGCCTACCGGGCCGGGGCTCCGCGGCTGGAGGATACCGATATCTCGCTCGATGTCGACTGGCATCGCCCCGCCCGGATTGGCGAAGTGTGGAATGCCCTGGCCGGACACCCGGTGAGTGACGAGACGGTGGTGATTGTCTCGGGACTGCCCCGCTCGGGGACGTCGATGATGATGCAGTTGCTGGCGGCGGGAGGGATCCCGATCCTGGCCGACGGCGCCCGCGAGGCGGATGCGGACAATCCCCGGGGTTATCTCGAATACGAGGCGGCCAAGAAGGCGAAAGATTCGTCCTGGATCCGCGAGGCCCGCGGCAAGGGGGTCAAACTGGTGGCGCAGTTGCTGTCCAACCTCGTGTCCGGACCAGACTACCGCATCATCTTCATGGAACGGAATCTGGGTGAGGTCGTGGCGTCCCAGTCGGCAATGCTGCGTCGCCAGAACGTGGCCGGAGGGACCCTGTCGGATCGCCGGCTCGCGGCGACCTACCGGGCGCAGATCGAGGCGGCCCGGCGGGATCTGAAGCGGTTGGGCAAGCGTTGCTCGGTCCTGGGAATCAACTACCAGGAGGCGCTGGGCGATCCTGAGGGAACCGCCCGCCGCGTCAACGCCTTTCTGGGGGGAACCTTCGACGAGCAGGCCATGCGCGGGGCGATCGACCCCAGTCTGCGCCGCCAGAAGGTCGAGCCGGCCGAGGCAACTCCATGACGTCCGTTTCGCGGGCAACCGCTTGCCGGTGGGGAGCGCGGCCGTGTCCCGGAGGGATCACCGGCGATCCAGATCAACCGGCCGATGCAGGTCAACTGATTTTCCGACCATCCCTCGCCCGCCAGTCGTCGCAGGCCCGGCGCCATGGACGAAGGGGTGGACCAGCGCGAGGTCGAACTTCCCAGTCTTTCCCAATACGGGGCCGCGATCTTTCGATTGCGAGCCACCCGTTGTTTGGGTTCAGGCGCTGTCTGGTGATCAGCTTCTGGCTGGCCGCATTGGCGGGCTGCGCAGAGCGGGCGAAGACAGGCAATCCTCTCGACAACACGCCAGGCACACCGACCGCGGTCTCTCCCGTCGCATTCCGGGATGTCGCGGCCGATACGGGATTGCAGTTTGTGCATGACAACGGCATGTCGGGAGAGCGATACATGGTCGAAATGGTTGGCCCGGGAGCCGCCCTGTTTGATTTCGACCGTGATGGCGATCTGGATGTCTTCCTGGTCCAGGGACAACCACTGGGGCCGGACGTGAAAGGAGACGATCCGGGGCATCCCCGGCATCGCTTGTTTCGCAACAACCTGATCCCGGCAGATCCCTCCCAGGCCGCAGATTCCCCTCACTTGTCGTTCACCGACATCTCAGACGAGGCGGGGCTGACTTTCAGCGACTATGGAATGGGTGTGGCTGCGGCCGACTATGACGCGGATGGGTGGACCGATCTCTATGTGACCACCTTTGGTGTGAACCGCCTGCTGCGCAACACCGGTCGGGGAATGTTGGAAGACGTCACCGAGGCGGCGGGACTCAATGATGAGCCGGCCTGGAGCACCAGTGCGGCGTGGCTCGATTTCGATCGTGACGGCCGTCTCGATCTGTTCGTCTGCCGGTATCTGATCTGGGATTACACCCGGCACAAAACCTGCCTGTCGCCGGCGGGAAAGCGTGATTACTGCGGTCCGAACGCGTTTGTTCCCGCCCGTTCCCGGCTTTATCGCAACCTGGGAGGAGGACGGTTCGAGGATGTGTCGCGATCATCGAAGATCCAGACCGTGCAGGGGGCCGCTCTGGGAGTGGTGACGTTCGATGCCAACGAGGATGGCTGGATGGACCTGTTTGTCGCCAACGACGGGATGGCCAATCATCTGTGGATCAACCGGCAGGATGGGACATTTCAGAATGAATCGGCGGTGCGGGGCTGTGCGGTCAATGCGCAGGGCTCGCCCGAGGCGAACATGGGGCTGATCGCCGCCGACTTTCGGAATGTGGGCCGGCACGATCTGTTCATCACGCATCTCAAGAATGAGCATTCCACCTACTACGAGAACCTGGGAGAGGGGCAGTTCGCCGATGTGACCGCCCGGTCGGGACTGGACGCCTCCACCCGGGCCTTCACGGGATTTGGAACCGTGGCGCTCGATTTCGACAACGACGGCTGGCTCGACATCTTCGCCGCGAATGGTGAAGTGCGGATCATTGACGAGCAGGTCCGCCCCGGCATTCGTCTGCCCATGCGTCAGAAGTGCCTGCTGCTGCGGAACCAGGGGACGAAACCGATCCGGTTTCGCCCGGTGACCGAGGGGGATTTTCTGCAGATGGAGGAGGTGGGGCGGGGGCTCGCGGCGGGCGATCTCGACAACGACGGCGATCTCGACCTGGTGGTGGCGAACGACTCCGGGCCGACCCGACTGCTGCGAAACGAGGTGGGACACTCGCGGGCGTGGCTTGGCTTGCGAGTGGTTGAGGGGACTGCCGAGGTTCCCCGCGAGGCCGTGCATGCTGGGGTGGAGGTGGAACGGGTGGGGGGAGACAGGTTGACGCGCTGGTGTGCGACTGATGGCAGCTATCTCTCGGCCAGCGACCCCCGGACCCTGTTTGGCCTGGGGGACGACACGGCGTTGAAACGGGTTGTGGTGACCTGGCCGGACCAGGTGCGGGAGGAGTTCCCACCGCCGGAACTCAACCGCTATCACACCCTGCGGCGGGGAACGGGAACCACGCTGGAATCAGGAAAGCCATAAGGCGAGACGATGAACCGGGTGACTGGGCGTGTTTTGGCGATGGCGAAAGGCGGACGATGAACGGGATCAAGCACTGGTTGGGCTCGCACTGGATGGGGGGAGTGAGTGGCCTGTTGGTTCTGCTGTCGCTGACCCTGATTGCCCGTCCCTGGTTTGGTGCATCGCAGGCCCCCTTCCAGGAGGCGGTGGTGCCTCCCCTGAAGCGGCAGGAGATTGAGCCGCAGGTGGTGGAGCATCTCGAGGAGATGGAACTCAACAGCCGTCGGATTATCGATGATCCGACGGCGACCCCCCAACAGAAAGGTCGAGCGTGGGGGGCCCTGGGGCAGATCTATGTGACCTATTCGCTCTGGGAACAGGGGGCGGCGGCGTGTGCCAACGCGACACGGTTGGACCCGAATGACTTTCAATGGCCCTACCTGTTGGCCGAATCGTGCCGGCATTTGCCCGATCTGCCCGCTGCCCTGAAAGCGATGCAGGAAGCCCAGGAACGGATGCGGCGCGATGCGGCCGCCCGGCCGATTGACCATCTGGCGGCGGCCTGTTTTCTGGCCGAAGTCGCCGCCAAGCAGGGGGAGATGGAACTCGCCACGCGGTCGCTGGAGGACGCGTTGCGGATTCAGCCCAAGTGCGTCTTCGCGCTGGTGATGCGGGGCCGGTTGGCGAGTGAGGCCGAACGGCATGCCGAGGCGATTTCGGACCTCGAGGCGGCCGTCCGCCTGCAGCCCCAGTCCAAAGAGATCCGGACCCTGTTGTCGGCCGCCCACCGCCGTCAGGGCAACCTGGAGCAGGCTCAGCGCTGGACGGTGACTTCCACCGACAAGGATCGCTCTCCGGTGCGTGCCCCCAACCCGATTGTGGGATCGCTGCAGAAAGAGTCTCGCAGTTCACACCGGTCGGGCCAAATCGCATCGCTGTGGATGGATCAGGGAAGATTTCGGTCGGCCGCGGCGGAATTGACCGTGGCTCTGCAACGCGCTCCGGACAACGCCCTGTTTCTGGAAAAACGGGCGATCTGCTTCGAGATGCTGGAACGTTTCGCGGACGCCAAACAGGACCTCGACCGCCTGCGGGAACTGAAACCGGATTTCGAACCAGCCCGCAGCCAATGGCTGCTGGTGTGTGCCCGGATCCCCACGGAACAGGACCAGGCTCTCGCCGAGGCCCGGGCGTGGACCGCCGAGGATCCCAAAAATGCCTCCGCCTGGCACGCCCTCGCCCGCTGTCTGATGGGAAAAGAACAGTATGCCGAGGCGGTGCCGGCGTTCGAACAGGCGATTGCCCTCGAGGCTGGCTGGCCACTCCGCCGGCTCCACCTGATCGAGTGTCTGGGTCATCTGGAACAGTTTGACCGCATGGAGCAGGAGCTGCGGAGTCTGGTGGAGGAGTACCCGCACGAACTGCGGATCCAATTGACTTGGGCCCGGTTCCTGGCGTGTGGTCCGCGGGAGGAGCGGCGCGATCCCCGGCAGGCCCTCGAGGTGATCGCGCGCGAAATGAAGGACCGGGGAACGGCGACGATGCTGGAATGCCAGGCAGCCGCCCACCACACGCTGGGGGAGACCGCGGCCGCCCGCCAGGCGATCGACAAGGCCCTGGAGGTCGCGGGACGGGAGGCGACCCCGGAGATCCAGCGGCGGATGGTGGCCCTGCAGCGGGCCATCGCGACCGGCATACCGTTTGTTGAGTCCTGGCCCTTCGCGGCGGCCGCGAAATAAGGTCCCCCGATTCCCCGGCACGATCCGGAATCGTCCATTCGCCCGAAGTCTCATGGGATGGAGCACTTGCGCCCGGATCATGCAGAGACTGAATAATGCCTGCTCTCAAAACAGGAACTTGAGGGGCCCCCCATGTGCAGGGAACGAGTCTTACCTTGTGAAAAAAGTTTTCATTACTGGAATGGCCGGCACGCCGTGATCTGGTCTGGGAATCTGTCGAAGTGAGTGCCATCACAGTCTCGTTTTCGGGTATCATCTTCCGGCAGGAGTGAACCTTCTGGCTGGAGGGGGCCATTGGCCGTCGCATTTGAAAGCACCAGTGTGGGTTTGGTGGTGCGGCTGACTTCAGCCGTCGTCGATCCCCAAAGCTGGCAGCGGTTTGTCTACACGTATGGTCCGCAGTTCGTCCGTTGGTGTCGTGATCACGGACTGCAGGAAGCGGACGCACTCGACGTTACCCAGGAGGTTTTGCTGCGGCTCTCCCGGCAATTGACGAAGCTGCAGTATGACCCCAACCGGAGTTTTCGCGGGTGGCTGCACAGCGTGATGCTGGGGGCGTGGTCGGATTGGGTCGCCTCCCGCCGCCGCACTTCGCAGACACTGCAGGGGGACCTCGCCCTGCAGAAGCTGGGCGAGTTGGAGCAGGGGCACGATCTGATCGCCCGGCTGGAGGCGCGGTATGACCTCGAGCTGTATGAACTGGCGGTGGCCCGGGTCAAACGCCGGGTCAATCCGATGACTTGGGAGACCTTCGAGCGGCTGGCCTTCGCCGAACACTCGGCGGCCCAGGTCGCCCGGGACCTGGGGGTGACCGAGGGGGGGGCCCTGGCCGCCCGGGCCCGCATCCAGCGCTTGCTGCGTGAGGAAGTCCAACGTCTGGAACGGTCGCACTGGCACCCGACATGAGTGCTTCACTTTCCCCTCTTGGGGCGCAGGATCCCAACGAGGAGACCGCCGTCGAGCGATCGCTGGGCCCCTGCCTGGCCAACAGCCGCCTGGAGCAGTTGCTGGCTGGTCACTTGTCAGGTGCGGAGCTGGTTTGGGCCGAACGTCATTTGGCGCGGTGCCCGGCGTGCAATCAGCGGCTGCTGAACCTGGCGGGTCCCATTCCTACCGATCGGACCATCCTGACTGCCGGGGAGACCGCACCCAACCCCCGCACCCTGGGGGTGTTGGACCAGATCGCTGGCGTCTCCCCTTTTCCCAGCCCGTTGGTGTCCCGAATGGGTTCCACGGCGCCCCCCGCGCCCCCCGAGGATCTGGCCGGGTTTCTGGATGTGAGCTTTGTGGGACGCGGAGGTTCGGGAACCGTCTACCGGGCTCGTCAGGCGTCGTTGGGGCGGTGGGTCGCGCTGAAAGTGCTCTCGATCGAGACGACGTCCCGGCCAATCATCCAGGCACAGCGCGAGTCCCAGGCCCTCGCGAGTCTGAATCATCCGCATGTTGTGGCGGTTTATGAAGCGCACCTGTCGCAGACCCCGCCGTTCCTCGTGATGGAATGGGTTGGTGGCGGTTCGCTTCAGGACCGGCTGCAGTCGGGGCCCCTGTCGATCGCCGACGCCACCACCCTGGCGATGCAAATGGCCGATGCTGTGGCGGCCGTCCACGCGCTGGGGTTGGTGCACCGCGATCTGAAACCAGCGAATGTGATGCTGGCTGGTCCCCCGGTCGCAGAGGACGGCCTGGTCTCGGGCCGCGCTCCCCTCATCGCGAAGATCACCGACTTTGGGTTGGCGCAGACCGAACAGTCTTTGACCCGCACCACGCTGGAGGGGCTGGCGGTGGGAACCCCGGCGTTCATGGCACCCGAGCAGACGGGACTGCGTTTGGGGTTGGGGAGTGTGGGGCCGGCGTGCGACATTTATGGGATTGGTGCCGTGATCTTCGCCGCGTTGACGGGGCGGCCTCCCCATGAGGGAGATCATCCCATGGCGATTCTCGCCCATGTCGCGTGGGACGAGGTTCCCGGGCTGGGTGCGTTGCGGTCGGATGTTCCCGTCGATCTCGCCACGATCGTGGCCAAGTGTCTTCGGCCGCTGCCGGCCGAGCGCTATCGTTCGGCCATCGAATTGAAAAATGATCTTGAGCGTTACCGGCGGGGTGAGCCGATCATCGCCCGCAACTACACTCCCCGCGAGCGCGTCCGCAACTGGATGCGTCGGCGTCCCACCTTCGCAGTCGCCGCGGGTCTCGGTGGAATCCTGTTGTTGGCTTCGGTGTTGGGGGCCACCTATCACCTCACACAACTGCGCGGAAACCTGGCCGAGTTGCGGGTTCAACAACAGCGGGTGGCGACGGCACTCGAACAGGCGCGGCGGGCGACCGAGGCAGAAAGGCATCTGCGCAGTGAAACGGTGCGTCAGGTCGCCATGGCCCACAGTGTGATGTTGAGTTCCCTGCGCAGCGCGCAATTCAACAGCAAAAGCGATCGGACAGTGCTGGAGCTGATTCGCCGCTTCTATCTTCATCAATTGCAGTCCCCGACACGGATCGAAACAGAGTTGGCGGAGATTCTGGGAGAAGGGCTGACCATGCTGTGTGAAATCGAGTCATGGTATGTCAGGAATCCCGAGTTGGCCGAGGAGGATTCCGAGCGCCTTTTCAGGCTCGCCGCCGAGCATCCCGAATCCCTGTCGCTGCTGATGAACCGGACCAGGGTGTTGAATCTGCGCTGGGGACTGTTTCGCCAACAAGACCGGTTGAAGGAGGCCGATGCGGCTCTGGAGGAAATCACCAAACTGTCGGAGCAGTACACGCAGGAATACTCGGCCACAATACCTCCAAATTTTTTGCAAAACCTGATTATGATGCTGTGGAATGCCGAAGATTGGCCGCGGGCCTTGCAGGTGGTCCTCAGGGCCTTGCACCGCGAACAGCAACGGTTCCCGGATGAAGGCCGGCCAGTCGATTCCTGGCAGGAATTGCTGGCCCTGCAATCGCAGCAGCTGGGCCTGTTCCACCAGATGGAGCGGTGGGCCGATTCGGAACAGGCCCTGCAGCAGTGCCTGGACTTGTCGCAGCGGTTGTTGGCCATTGATCCGCAGCAGGAGCGGAATCTGGCACTGCAGCGTCTGAGACTGGTGGGGCAGCATCTGCTGCACGCCGGTCCGCATTTGGCTGACGATCAGCGGCAGAGTCTGTTGCGTCTGGGCCAGGACCTGGTGGCCAGGCTCGATCTCCAGGCGATCTCTCATCGCGACGAGGTGCTGGCCCTCATCGAATGGGCGACGACGCTTGAGAGCCTTCCCGGCAGCCTGGTCCCGCCAGAAGAACTGGATTCCAATGGGGAGACGATCCAGCGAATGATCTCGTTGGCCCCGTCGGAGGAGATTCGGAATACCCTACTTCCCCCACTGACCAGTCTTCGGGTCCGACAGGCCAGCCGATTGCTGGCTGCGGGACAGTTTGCCTTGGCGCTGCAAGTGTCCCGGGATTGTCTGGACCGACTGCACACCCTGAATCCCCGGGCGGGTCTGCTCCAGGACCAACTCTATGTGGAGGTACTCGCAATCGCAGCCCGGGCGAGCCACGGACTGGGCCGCAGTGCGGAAGAAATGTCGTATCTATCGCAGGCTGTGAACCAGTCGGTGGGCCCGGAGCGGAGCGAGTTCCAGCAACGGTTGACCGAAGCCGCTCGCAAGCAGGGAATTCGACTGTCGGCGGAGCAACTTCCGCCCTCCGAATGAAGACAAATCACGGCGTAACAGAACAGCCCGCCTCAGTCACCGGCGATCCGAGCTGCGTTGACCTTGACGGTTGCCCCAGCTCAAGCTGCGGAGACGATCACTCCCTCGGGTGTTTTGTTGTTTCGGACAAAAAAATGTCGAGACGGATCAATCGGCCTCCTGGGGGGGAGTTGCTCGATTGATCCGCTCGACAGCGCGCACGATTTCCCTCGCCGCACGAGTCGGTGGGCACAGGAAGCGATTGATGCAGGAACTGTCGCACGCCACCGTGCTCTTTCGGAAAGAGGCGGTTCCCTGCGGCAGGACACAAGTGATCACCAGAGCCGTCCTTCGGGATCACCCGGTAAACCGCTTTGGACTGAACGGGTGATCTCTATCGAGAGGGTCTCTCTCGAGCCCCTCTATCAAACTCTTCAGGCGCAGCCCCGGAAATCTGACGCGGAAAATCAAAAAAAATGACCGCCCATTTTCACCCCGGTCCGAAGCCTCCCGGGGGGTGTAAAAAGGGGTCAGGTCCATAGTCCCATAACCATGCCCGATTTCTTCCGGTGTTTGGGTCGTGTGCTCCGAGGAAAGGGGCGCCAACTCCACTCACCTGGCGCGGCGCGACGCCACCCGCCAGACCGGGGATTGTTTGGGTGCCTTGCGGATGCGGACGCACACGACGGTCGGCGGGCCGGTCGGTGCGGGGCGTCCGCGCTGGTCCTGTTGATCCGCGTTTTCTGGCACCACCTTCGGGGTGCTGGCGTTGTGGGGGGTGTACAGGCGGGGAGATGTGGGGGCGACCCGCGCGGAATGTTGTGTGTCACACCTGGACAAACCATGCAGCCATTTGGCCCTCACCCCAACCCTCTCCCACAGTCACCCGGGTTCGGTTTCCCGGGAGTCGTTTGGTGGGAGAGGGAGCGACGCGCAGCGGTGCCGCGGAGTGAGCCGCAGATCTTCTTCACCAACCGACACGAGGTCGGTGGGGTCTGGGGCGGCCGAAGACGAGGCGTGGGGGCCACGATGCGGATTACCAAGCAACAGGGATCAACCAACAACCCGACCCGGTGATAATCGGCTCGCTTCGCGCAAACGGCATCCATCCAGGCTATGTCCTGAAGGGACATTCCTGGATAGCCCGGGGGTTTGTGCGCAGCACTCCCCTGGGTAGCGTTCTTGATCGGTGTCTTAAGAGAGACCGTGGGGGGGATTGTGGCCTGTTTCGGAGTTGCGCAGGCCATTGCCACGGCTGTTCCAATCGCACCCTGCGACAAGCGAATCCCCATGGGGTTCAATGGTCATATTGAATGTCCCCTAACCAGGAAAGCCGCTGCGCGGCAACCCTGGACTATGGAATATTTCCCCTTCAGAGAATGGCTTTGGCGGATGGCGGACTTTGCTCTTCTCGAGATGTTGGGCGATCGAATGCGGATGAGGTTCCGATCGAGGCGGATGGACTGCCCATTGGGGCGGTTTTTGTTTGATGCATGTCCAGTGGAGCGAACACAGAGGTCCGCCCCCCCCGCCACCCGTGGGCTGGACCCTTTCAGCGCGTGGTGTGGAGGGCGCGGATTGGCGATTTCCATGCAGGGCGGTTTGGCGGCCCAGGGGGACGGTGTTTGTCCGATTCAGGCCCAGTGGAGCGGACACGGAGGTCCGCGCTCCTGTCACCCGTCTGTTGGGCCCACTCGGAGGGTTGTGTGGAGGGGTATGGATTGAGGTTTTCGATCCGGGTGTCTTGGGAGCACGGGGGTTCGGGTCTGACTTCGATTCCTATCCCTTGAGGGACGCGGATGGTGTTGTGGTGGAATGTTCGCTGCCAGGGCAATGAAGAATGGCAAGTCACTTTCGCATTTGGATAGAAATTGTCCTGCGGCATAGGAGATTAATTCTCGATGCGGAAAATTGCTGAAGTTTTCGGCGGATGGCGCCTAAGGAAAGGCCTCTTCGATTTACATTCGCTTGCGCATGCACTGCTCGTGTTGGGCCACGATTGTCTCACTGGGCGAGGCAGAGTGTTTGTGCCGGGGTGAATGAGGTGATCGGGCTGAGGAGATTGAGTCGGGGGCCGACTCTCCTTGTCTGTTTGTGAGCTGGTGAGTTTGGGATGTCGAGATCGGGTGCCATGACCGTTCGCCGGTCATGGATTTCCAGGTTGAGTCGAAGCACTCCATCGACAGTCACCAATTCCTGGCCTGCCCCCCCATGACTTCCCGCGTGTTGACCCTTCTCTTTGAGGATTTTTTGTCGATGATCAATCTTTGGACCCGTCTGCTGCAGCGTCTTGCGAAGAGTCCGCTTCGGATGGCCCCCCGTCGGGGACGTCGGAATCTGGCGCGGCTGCCCCTCGGAGCGCAGGCTCTGGAAAGCCGGGCTTTGTTGGCCGCCGCCACCACCGTCCAGTTGTCCCTTCCTGCTGATCCGGTCACTTATGGTTCGGCCTCCACTCTGTCGGCCGTCGTGACGACCAGTGACCCGACGCCTGCCACCGTCACTGCGGGAACGGTCTCGTTCTCCGTCTATGTCAATTCCAACTGGAGCGTGGTGGGGTCCGACAGCCTCGACGATGGTGTTGCCGAGGTGTCGTTGAGCAGCGTGTTGTCGGTCGGCACGTACTCGATCCGGGCTGAATACAGTGGCACAGAGAATTTCGACGTGAGCCAGGACCTGGAGTCGCTGGCCGTCACTCCCAGGCAGATCACCGGATCCTTCAGCGCCAGTGACAAGACCTACGACGGCTCAACCACAGCGACGGTGAGTGGAACACCGACGTTGGCCGGGGTGCTGCTGGTCGACGACGGAAAGGTCACGCTGACCGGCACTGCGAGTTTCGCCGATGAAAATGCCGGCGAGAACAAGACCGTGACTCTGGCGGGATCGCTGGAAGGGGACGCTGCCGGCAACTATGTGCTCTCCGCTGATCCGATCACAACCACCGCCGCGATCGCGAAGGCCGACGCCACGGTGACCACCTCGAACTCCAACCAAACCTACGACGGCCTGGAGCATACGGCCAGTGTCGAGATTACCGGTGTGGGCGGGGTCATTTTGACCTCCGCATCGAAGTCTGGAACCAACGTCGCCGACAGTGGTTCCACGACCGCCTCAATCTCGAATGATACGAACTACAATGACGCCTCTGGTACGGCGACTCTGACAATCACCAAGGCGACCGCGACGGTTGCTGTGGTGGATTACACCGGTGTGTATGACGCCTCCGCGCACACCGCCAGCGTCACGATCACCGGTGTGGGCGGCGCCACGCTGGCGTCCAACTCACTGACTGGGACGGACGTGTCGGAAAGCGGTTCGGTCACCGCCTCCACCAGCGATCCCAACTACGAGCCCGCCTCGGGGACCGCGACCCTGACGATCACCAAGGCGACCGCGACGGTCGCTGTGGTGGATTACACCGGTGTGTATGACGCCTCCGCGCACACCGCCAGCGTCACGATCACCGGTGTAGGTGGCGCCACGCTGGCGTCCAGCTCGCTGACTGGGACGGACGTGTCGGAAAGCGGTTCGGTCACCGCCTCCACCAGCGATCCCAACTACGAGCCCGCCTCGGGGACCGCGACCCTGACGATCACCAAGGCGACCGCGACGGTTGCTGTGGTGGATTACACCGGTGTGTATGACGCCTCCGCGCACACCGCCAGCGTCACGATTACCGGTGTGGGGGGAGCCACGCTGGCGTCCAACTCGCTGACTGGGACGGACGTGTCGGAAAGCGGTTCGGTCACCGCCTCCACCAGCGATCCCAACTACGAGCCCGCCTCGGGGACCGCGACCCTGACAATCAACAAGGCGACCGCGACTGTTACCGTGACCGGGTACAGCGTGACCTACGACGGCACGGAACACACCGCAGAAGGAACCGCGGAAGGGGTCGATGGCGAAGAACTGGTCGGGCTGGACCTGAGTGGCACGGCTGAGACCGACGCGGGAAGCTACACCGGCACCTGGACGTTCACCGACGTGACGGGGAACTACAACGACGCCTCGGGAACGGTCGCCAGCAGCATTGCAAAGGCCGACGCGGTGATTGTCGTGACCGGGTACAGCGTGACCTACGACGGCACGGAGCACACCGCAGAAGGAACCGCCGAAGGGGTCGATGGTGAAGAGCTGGCCGGGCTGAACCTGAGCGGCACGGCTGAGACCGACGCGGGAAGCTACACCGGCACCTGGACGTTCAGCGATCCGAACTACAACGATCAATCCGGATCGGTTTCTTCCAGCATCCTGCGGGCGACGCTGACGGTGGGTGCCACCGCGGCCAGTCGGGCCTACAACGGCACCGATGTGGCGGATGTGTCCTTCACGGATGATCGGGTGGCGGCTGACGAGGCCGAGGGCAAGCTTGTGGTCAACTTCACATCGGCCCTGTTTTCGGACCGGTTTGTCGAAGCGGACAAGACTGTCACCATCCTGGGGCTGTCCCTGTCGGGCGACAGTGCCTCGAACTATGACCTGGCCGAGAGCGAATTGACGGCGACTGCGAGCATCACGCGCAAGCAGATCACCGGCTCGTTTACCGCCGGTGACAAGACCTACGACTCGACCGCGACGGCCACGGTCCTGACCCGGACTGCCAATGGAATCGAGGCGGGTGACGATGTGACTCTGGTCGATGGTACGGCAGCCTTTGTGACGGCGAATGCGGGGACCCGCGCGGTTGTGCTGACCGATGCCGTGCTGTCCGGGGCAGACATCGCCAACTACGAGCTGGTCTCGGTGAACAACGCCACCGCCCAGATCACCCCGGCCACATTGACCATCGATGTGACGGGTTACACCGGCGGAACCTTCGATTCCGAGTCGCACACCCAGACGGTGACGATCACCGGTGTGGGAAGCGATGGGGTGCTGTTTACCGACAGCCTCACCAAATCCAGTGCCGGCAATCACAGCAAGGAGTGGGAATACAGCAACCCGAATTACACCCCCGATCCTGCGACAGGAACCCTGGCGTTCACCATCGGTGCCCGGGAGGCCACCGCGGCCTATATCGGCAACACCTGGTGGGTGACTTCGGGCAGCAGCGCCACCACGACGCAGGTCACCCTGTCGGCCAGCCTGCAGGATCCGACCGGGTTAACGCTGGATGGGGCCACCGTCAGCTTCTACGACGTGTCGAGCGGCACTCCGAAGCTGCTGGCGGGGAACGTCAAGGTCGCCCCGGTGGCTGGCAATTCCTCGACGGGAACTGCCAGCACAACGGTCACGCTCAGCACGGGTCAATACGGTGCCAGCAGCTATTTCATTCAGACGGTTGTCTCGGGCAACTACACCAATGACGGCCAGCCCGACTCCGATCGGACCGTCGCCGTGTCGGTTGTCCAGCCGGTGGGGGTCAACACGATCAAGGGAGCCGGTACTCTCAGCCGGTTGTCGTCGGCGGTGGGCACCTATGCTCCCAGCGGTGACGCCTCATTCTCGGTCGGGGTGGCCTTCAACAAGTCGCTCAAGAATCTGCAGGGGCAAATCACCCTGTTCCTGCCCCAGGCCGATGGCAGTGTGATCTACATCAAGTCGAACTCGTTGACGTCGATGACGGCGGCCAACCTGTCGATTGGAAAGGTCAACACCATTTACTCGAAGGCCAATGTGTCGCGGCTGAATGCCGATGGAACCTCCTCTTCCGTCGAGGGGAACCTGACACTCCGTCTGGATGTCACCGGGAATGGTCCGGCCGCTAAGGTGGCCTTCACCATCCTCTCGGGCAGCGTGCTGCGGTACTCGAACAACTGGATCTACGACACCACCGCCAAGGCGTGGAAGACCGGGTTCCAGAGCCTGTTCTCGGGTGCGGTTTCGATCGGGTGATTTACGGCAACTCTCCGGGGAGTGAGTTCGGCTCACTCCCCGGAAAAGGATCGTGCCGTGATCCTGCGATTTGAAGACAACGATGACAGACCCACCGGGAAACTGACGTCCCGGTGGGTCTGTTGCGTTGGGGGGGGGGAACTCGGGCGGACCGGGTGAGGGGCGGACGGAATTTGCAGGCCGAGTCCCGGAAGGTTCTCGCCGATCGTTTTGCCGTGAGACGATCTCCGGGAGGAAGCTAAACCCCCTGAAAACGCTTTCTGCGATGCCACCCGAGGTGTTCAGGATCGGGCCAGAACTGGCGGTCGGCGGGGAGATGGATGGGACGGCCGGCGTAGGGACGGAGCAGGTGTCCCTCGGGCCCTTCCTCGGCAAATGCCTCGCGGGCCACCAGCACCCGGAAATCGTCGGTCAACGACCACAACCCCTGGTCGAACAGCCAATGGGCGTTCTTGCACAGGGCGAGCCCATTGCGGGGATCGTTATTGCGCGAGGAGGCGAATTCGTGGATGTGGGCTGCATCGACAATGCTGCTCCCGTCAATCGTCGTGACTCGATACCGCGTGAGGGCGCAGGTATAGCCGTAGGCATTGACGACATGCAGCCGAAACCGCGCTTCGCGCCCCCGGCGGGCGGCCGCATCGGGATCGGGGTAGGCCGCGTCAAGGAGCACCTCGGCCTCGGTGGGAGCCGGCAGACCCAGCAGCGACGCGAGGCTGACCCGTTCTTCCGGCTCGAAGTAGGCCGAGATCAGCACCCGCCGGGCCTGGGCACGCCAATCTGCATCCTGTGCCAGAGCGAGAAAACCAGGAGACAGCCGGGCGACGCGGGCCTCCCGGCGTTCGCTGGCGGGTAAGCCCCGGGCATCGAGAGCGGTCCAGACGCCATCGGAGGTCAGGTGAAAGAATGGGTAGCGGATGTCGGGCCGCTGGGTCCGCCGATGAGCGACGACCGACCAATACGTGCAGAACCGGAACGCCAGCTCGGGTGTCAGTGGAAGGTCGGGTGATTGCAGTCGGCCTTCCTCGGCCAGCTCCAGCACGACCAGCATCAAGAGGGGCTTGTGGGGGGCCGGGTCACCGCGGGCCTTGTCGACTTTGAGCCGGGCGAGCTTCGCCAGCCAACGATCGGCATCGAGGGTCATGGGGCGATTCGGAGTTCGGAGAGCAGCGACACGGCGGAACTTCCGCGGTGCACTCACGTCAGTCTAATCGATTCCTCCCCCCGGGAAAGGGTGTCGGGAAAGGGACGGCACCACCGCTGGAATCGCTCTGCGGCTGCCAGGGCGGACGAGCTTTGTCGAGCGGCCGCTGAACGGGACCGAACTGGGGTGTGATGGCCCGACTCTCGGTCCTGAATGCCTCGCCTGGCCTACGGCGGGGGGACTCAGTCGTCGGCGGGAAAAGAGCTGCTGCTCAGGGAGGAACGCCCGGGTGGCGCGCAGCGTTGCATCGCCGGGTGGGGCGGACTACGTTTCAGACTTGGGTGAGGGGAGGCTGTCGCGGGTTTGCCGGAGAGATTCTCTGGCGGTCCATTTTTCGATTCCGGTTGCGGCTATGGAACCGGGTTGGGCAGGGGAGGGTGTGGCGTCATGACGGAACCCCGCGATCGGTTCGAAGATCTGTTGAGCGAGGCGAGTCGCATTGTTGACGACGGTCAACGGACCCAGTTTCTGGAGGCCTCGTGTGCCGGCGACCCGTCGTTGCGACGGCGTCTGGACCAGGCGCTGCAAACGCTCGGCCAGCGGTCGGCGGAATCAGATCCAACGACCGATCACACCCTGGCGAACGACTCTCCCGATATGACCGGGGTGTCGGTTCCGGATTCGGATCGCACGGTGGCGGCGTCCCCGGGAGAGCTGACGGATGTTGCCGATCGAACCCTGCGGGCGGATGCGGATCCCTCCCAGGGGCGGCCGGTCGAAGAAATGGGGCTGACCCGTGCCGATTCGCTGTCCGATCGAGGGGGGGCAGACACGACGGGGGCGCCGCTGGCGGTTCCCCGGCAGCCAATTGGCCTGGACGGACGCTACCGGCTGGAAGGAGAGATCGCCCGGGGCGGCATGGGGGTGGTGCTGAAGGCCCGAGACGAGCACCTGGGGCGCGATCTGGCGATCAAGGTGCTGCATGAATCGCAGGCCTACAAGCCGGGGGTGGTCAACCGCTTTATTGAAGAGGCCCAGATTGGGGGGCAACTGCAGCACCCGGGCATTGCGCCGGTGCATGAACTGGGGGTGTTTGAAGACGGGCGGCCGTTTTTCAGCATGAAGCTGGTTCAGGGAGAGACCCTGGCCGAGTTGCTGCAGCGTCGGGCCGACCCGCGGGAAGATCAGGGGCGGTTCCTGGGGATCTTTCTGCAGATCTGCCAGACGATGGCCTATGTCCACAGCCGGGGGGTGGTTCACCGCGATCTCAAACCCTCCAACATCATGGTGGGTGCGTTCGGCGAAGTGCAGGTGATGGATTGGGGATTGGCCAAGGTGTTGAGCGACCGGCCAGGGCAGGGGGAGGTGGATCCCGGGACGCGACCGCCGCTGCCAGGACTGAAGACCCACCGCACGGGAAGCGACACCACGCCGGTTCCGGATGATTCCGTAACACAGATGGGGTGCGTGCTGGGGACCCCGGCGTACATGCCTCCCGAGCAGGCGCTGGGTCAGATCGATCAGCTCGATACCCGCAGTGATGTGTTCTCGCTGGGGGGGATTCTTGCCGAGATTCTGACGGGGAAGCCGCCTTATGTGCAGCAGGTCGACAGCGGGGTGATGCAGCAGGCGACGGCGGGGAAGCTGGACGCCTGTCATCAGCGCCTGGCGGCGTCGGGGGCCGACCCCGCGCTGGTGGAGTTGGCGCGGCACTGTCTGCAGCGGCAGCCGGCCGATCGTCCGGCCGATGCCGGGGGGGTGGCGGCCGCGATCGCGGCCTACCAGGAATCGGTCGCCCAGAAGTTGCGGATGGCGGAATCGGACCGGGTGGTGCAGGCGGCCCGGCTGGAGGTGGAGCAGCGGGCCGCCCGCCGGCAGCGGCGGCTCGCGCGCATTCTGGCGGGTGTGGCCGGTCTGGCGCTCCTGGCGTCGGTGGTTGCCCTGTTGGCCCGTCAGGAAGCACTGCGGGAGCGCGAGAAGGCGGCGCAGTCGGCCTATGACGCGTCCCAGGT